>CECJ01025932.1_pt1 | contig 154383 bp, 186 predicted proteins | sample 557621 | NCBI WGS metagenome assembly CECJ01 (sample SAMEA3182052, study PRJEB8094) | gut metagenome | biome: human; feature: gut; material: Stool; isolation source: human stools | place: Canada | collected 2012-03-21
AATCTGGGCATCGTTGCCGGACGAGCCAATCTGGGCATCGTTGCCGGACGAGCCAATCTGGGCATCGTTGCCGGACGAGCCAATCTGGGCATCGTTGCCGGACGAGCCAATCTGGGCACCGTAGCCGGACGAGCCAATCTTGGCACCGTTGCCGGACGAGCCAATCTTGGCACCGTTGCCGGACGAGCCAATCTGGGCATCGTTGCCGGACGAGCCAATCTGGGCATCGTTGCCGGACGAGCCAATCTGGGCACCGTTGCCGGACGAACCAATCTGGGCATCGTTGCCGGACGAGCCAATCTGGGCACCGTTGCCGGACGAACCAATCTGGGCATCGTTGCCGGACGAGCCAATCTGGGCATCGTTGCCGGACGAGCCAATCTGGGCACCGTAGCCGGACGAGCCAATCTTGGCACCGTTGCCGGACGAGCCAATCTTGGCACCGTTGCCGGACGAGCCAATCTGGGCATCGTTGCCGGACGAGCCAATCTGGGCATCGTTGCCGGACGAGCCAATCTTGGCATCGTAGCCGGATGATCCTATCTGGGCACCGTTGCCGGACGAATTATCCTTTATGCTCGTTTTTATTTTTTCAGGCGATGTGATCTCTTTTAGCCACTCAACTCCAAGATTGATCATGTCAGCCAATTTTAACTCTGCTTTTATTTTAATCTTCGATGAGCAAATTTTTGTCCCTCTATCCTCCTTGGATATATTCCCGTCTTGTTCTACTTCGCAAAACCTAGAGTCTATCATAGTATAGTGATCAAAAACATCAAACGGGCTTTCGCAAGCGTGAAACCCTCTGCTACACACCTTGATCTCTCCATCCATCTCATATTCCTTGCCTATTTCATATTGAAAATCCCGACATTTTAATTTTTTGTCGAATCCTTTATAAGATTTCATAGCCATTTTATTATATTAATTCATCCGCTTCTGTCCTTTTATCCATAGGCTTGTTTTGAGCTTCATTGATAAAATTAAGCACCTCATTCCATGTCCTTTCTAACAACTGCCCATTATTCACTCCACAACATTCACATCCACTGGAAAATACTGGTATTATGTTCCCAGCACACATTTTGACAAATTTATACCCCACATATCTATCACATAAAGAACATCTTCTTACTGGTATAAATCTTACTTTACCGCTATAAACGATATTTACTAATGTCTCACGATCCATATGATTTTCTCCTCTAATTAATTATCCTTATTTCTAGCCAATCGGATAAAATTTATCCGCATTATCTTTTCCATCTTCACGGAAGATAGCCATTTCTCGTGCCAGAAGGTTCGCCAGATTATCTACCGTCTCCACCTCCCTGCGGCTAAACCACTCTACCTTACTGTAGGTGTTGCCTATCCATATCACACTTACACGTTTCAGAGGACTAACCTCCTTCACCAGCCCTATATGATTCTTAGTATCCTTAATCACATTTGATTTGTCAATACTCGTAAGCCTAACAAAATCCATTGGTCGTATCACTTTATCCTCGTCCATGTTAATCCTCCTATATTTTTATTCTCTCAATTTGTTCTTAACCTCCTTAACATATTTAGGGGAATGTAGTCCCCTATGCAATCTTATAGCCCAATCTATATCCTTTTTAGGATTATGATGAGATTGATATATCTCGAACATTTCCCTAGCCTTGACAGGGTTCGTTCGATCTTCGTATCTATATCTCCTTTTCTCCCGTTTAAGGCGTAATATCCTATTAACCTCATCAACGTATATCCTTTTCATTTGCCACCTCCCTAAAGCCCCGGATGAGGCGTTATACGCTCGATCATCATCCCTTGACTCCACGAAAGACAGGGCGGCCGCCAGCTTATCCCATACCCGTGCCTCTACCACGGCAGGCCTTGGGGCGTGGGGCATGCCTCCGTTCCCTTTTGGTGGTGTCAATATTATCATCGCCATCACAAGTAAGTATCTTATCACGTTCCCTTGTTTTTATAAAACTCCTCTTCAAATCTCACATTATCCACATAATCCTCCATACACTCATGAACAACTATATGAATATCCCCCTCCGCATATGTCACCTCGGACATCAGCCTCTCATTAGTCATCCACCAAGAATAACTATCAATATGCCGTATCTCAAATCCACGACCATGTAACAGGCACATAACATTGTGTCTTAAATCCCTACCCATCATTATACACTCATACACGATATATCCGTTTATATTTTCATGAGACTTTCCGAACGTATAAATATACCTGCTCATCAACTTATACAACTCCCTTGCCACAGGATTCGGGATCGCCTCATCCATATCAAAATCATCACCCGTATCAATAATCTTATCCACGTCCCGTTCATCAATACAAGCCCTAGGCATTCCTATCGTCCGTACATAAAGGCGTGATCGGTGATCCCTACTTAACACTGTCCCGATATACTTTTCTCCTTTAGTGTATCCTATATTATGGTTGCCGGTTATATTAAACACAATTTCATCTCCTATATTAATCTCATCCATATTCAAGATGTTTGTATCATTTGTTATCTTTTTTATACAAAAAGAGGATATAATGGCATAATATTATGATATCAAGACACGAATGCGTTATCTATCATATTATCATACATATCCTCTATACAACGTCATTTATGGCATTATATCGTATATGATGCCGCAGGTCATAAATACATCTAATTAACCCTTTTTTAAGGGCTTATTGCCATTTAGGTAACTAGCTATGCCTAATATTTTCGAAATAAGGGCTTTTTTAGCCTTATACTCATCGTTTATCCCTATTATCGCATATCTGTATACCATCCCATCCTTCGACACCTCCACGCCCACGTATTTAGGCGCAACGGCATCCCTATGTAATACGATAAACGGGCTTTTGCCGTCTAGCTCATTTATCAACTGATTAAACTGTCGCCTTGTCATCTGATAGTGATATTATTTCCATGTTATAAATACGATCTCTTTTTACCCTTATCTTCTCGCACAGCTCATCGAAGCACCCATCTTCTTCTAACCTACCAACATAATATGATACATTCGATTTAGAGCTTCCTTGAAGATATATATTTCCTCCTATATTCCTTGAGAAAAAATTAGGTAAGACCATCTTTTGCCTCTTATCCTTATTATCTATGTAAGATATAACAACAACCCACAACTCTGGCTCCCGTTCTTTTACCGATAACATAAGATCGAGACCCGATTGACCATTGATATTCCTCCTGCCAGTTTCGTTATAACGAAGAATAATATAATCATCCGCTTTATCATCCTCAATCATCACGACCATAGGACTATTACCCTTCCCATTATCACATAATACTCTTGCCTCTTTTCCGTTACGTAGATATACCTTATCGTAATCTCCGTTTTTGTATATCTCGAAATCAAACTCTATTACCATTTTATTTCCTCCTATTGATATATTGTTGCGTACGACCTTCCTCTATCTTCTCAAAATAAAACTTATTCCCGTATAACCTTGTAAAACAGATGTTATACCCGAAATGCTCCGCACGTCTGATTTGCGCATAACCTCTACTGATGTCCTTATCATCAATCAGCGTAACAAAACAATGTGATCCTACTTCTGTATTCAAAACCAGATTTTCCCAATCTTTTACCTCCATATCAAATCTCCTTAAATATTTTTTTGTTATAATTATCGCTATTGTACCATCTATCAATATTCTTATATTGTTCTGGATAAACCCCATAAGACTTGCACCACCTAGGTAATGGCTCGTTTAGCACATCCAGTGCCGTCGCAAGGTCGAACGTAGCTTCCTCCTTGATACCACATCCCGATCCACTCCCACGGCTCGGTATATAGGCTCTGCTATATGCTACGCTCATTCCATATTCCCCATGACTCAGATACCCGATGTTAGGCGAATCAGGGAAGGCGTAATACAACATTATATAATCACCCTTACTCCAACCTCTATTATAAGTATCATCCTGCCACGCAAAAACCCTGCAACCGGCTTCTTTCAGTTCCGCTGCCGCTCTTTTTAAAACATTGTCCATATTATCTATATTTAATTAAGTTGTGCCAAGGCGCCGGGAACCGACCCCGGATCATATCCGTACACGTACGATCATGATATATCCTTCCGCCCCGCCAAGGTTTGGTTCAACATTAACAAACTTTCATATCCTCACACATCTTAAAAAAGACCTCTCTTATGATCTTCTTGTATAAGATGTATATCTCATCATCATCCTCATCAAACTCCACTCCCCATGAACGTAATAAATATCTAATATCACAATCCGCTATATGAATCCTGAATATAGACGGAACGCTCATTATGTAATCCTCAAAAGCCTTCTTAATTCCATCCCTTTTGATATGTTCTTTATACTCATTCTTGAATACACTAAGCATAAAAGACATATATTCCCTATCGTATTTAAACTGCTTACCATAATTATCTGTATCTATATGATCCAGTATATATATCTCTATAGCGTCTCTATCGTATTTTGACATACTCCTTCCTCCTCCTTTTGATATTTTATAACCTTTTTCTCCCCATACGCTTTCGCTAACTGGATAAGTTGACCGGTAAATACCTTGGTACGGTGTTTTACGATCTTATCCACCAACTCCGGGCATCTGGTTCTCCATCTATAATTAACCTCGCCCTTAGCTTTCTTCTTGTAATACCTGTAGAATGTTACGGCTACTACCACTTCTCCATTCTGCTCGAAAGCAACCAAATCGTAATTGTTGTAAACTATTTCATTCATATTGTTGTTACCCATTTTATGTATCTAATCACTTCTTTAGGCAAAGACATTATATCCTTCACCCTTCTCCCTAAGTTGTACATACCTCCCTTATGAGGATAATAGTCCCCTACATACATCCCTATTCCTTGCGGATGCGACGGGTTTTCGTTACAAGTGAACATCGGATAAAATAAGATTCCTCTTGAATCTTTATTCCTGTCACTTACGCATACAATAGTATATCTATCAGCGACCTTCTCGCCGAAATCATATACCCTTACCTTTCTTTTTACCCCATCATTGTTCTCTATGATATTATTCATGATGTTATTTATATTAATTAATTTTCTTTCCATCAGCGGTATATGTGCCATACCATTCCCTATCCATATTTACCACCTCAATATGATGTATATGATAACAACCATTAGCTATTCTACCGCAATCGGCTATCACCATAGCTATACTCCTATACCCAGAATCAATGAAAACACGAGCCAATCTATCCCCACTAAATATAGATACCTTGATATCGTCTTTCTCTTTTATAATTCTTCTCATATCATATCCTACTATCAAACTAATCTATCCTTTTACCATAATTAGTATATGACCCACACCATCCACGAGCCTCATTCGACACCCTAATATGATCAATGGGCTTATCCCCGACCATATTATTGGCGTACGATATTACATCCGACATACTTCTGAATCCGGAATCCTTAATGGATTTTATAAGCGTCCTATCATACCCGAATACCAATATCTTCACAATATCTCTTTCTTTCACAGTCCTTCTCGCTCTCATAATATTCTAGCCATAAAATAAACAAACATAAAATCCACCTTATCATAATCCACCCTATGACCGGTTATCTCGAATATAACCCTACGCTTTTTTATAGTCTGTATATTATCTAACTGAATAGCTATGTAAGGATATTTCATAACTTTCTCTCTATTGATATTATTCAAAATAGCGTTGACATCTTGTCTGCGAAAATACATATTTACCCCTATGTATGTGGCAACCAAAAGACATTCGTCTATTATCCCATCAGTATCGAATAACAATAACATATCATCCTTCTCGACAGTATATTCCATATCAAGAATCTTGATACGTTTGCTTCCGTCCTTCTTATCAGCTATAAGAATCTCTATTATATCCTTATCGGTCGTAAGGATATAATACGCCTCATCCTTTGTAATATTATCACGAAGGTAAGATAGCGCTTCATCTTGTAATCTTAGTAGTTCTATTTCGTCCATATTTATTCCTATTGTTGCCAATGGAAAAGGGACGGCGCTGGCGACAAGGCCTGTCCAGCCTCCCCACAGCCGCCCGCATTCCCCTTGGTATCATTAACCACCTCAAATAATCTCATAATCGAATTTCACATTAACACTCTCATCAATGCTCAATTCTTTCTCCATCCCAAATACAATCTCCCTTACCGTATCAAAACCCAATAATTGATCTTCGGGATTATTCACAAACTCTCTCCGGTTATTCTTTCTAGGTTTTCGAGATGTAAGAATATATTCCGAACAACAGCCTCCCTCAAATGTCCTTACCCTAGAATACCATATATCACCAGTTCCGTACTCAACACATATATTCATGTTTATGATAGTATTATTCCACGCTTTTTCCGGGAAACGTTTGAATATCCTATCAATCCATTCAGTGTCAATACTTATATACGGGGAATCCAGATCCGACGTACCTATGGCATCCGCATATAGGATAATCTCTTTCTTACCCTTAAATATTAAGGCTTTTACATTAATTCCCCTTTCCATTGATAGCCTCTAATTCTATATTATACATGTCAATCAGTTATTAAATGATTACATACTAACTCAGCCTCTATTCTATTGGTATATAACTTATATCCTTCTAAAGTGTCACGATCTCCTTTCAACCAGACACCAACCACATGATAATTTCCGTAGTAGTTATTCCCAGCTATATACCAGTATCTAGTATAGCCACAACACGACATATATCTATCGTATATGTCGTCAAAACGATTCACCTCCCGTTTCAATTTGTCATAATCAGGATTCAATATATCCATCGACATAAGAGCCTGATGCAATGACATCTTTTTATTAAAAAGTTCTTTTTGCAATTTTCTCATATCTTCATTTTTTAAGCTCGTCCCACGAGACAGGACGGCGCATGACCAGCGAAGGTATCGCCACGCAGATCGGCCGTTCCCGTTTTTCCCCTTGGGCTTACCAACATTCTACCGCATCTATCTCCATACGATCCTCCCAATCACATAAATCCGGATCCTCTCCTTCATAAAAGTAATAGTAAGCCCATACTTCAATATCGCCCACTTTTATACACCCATCACTGCACCATTCCACAATATCATCATCTCTGCATACGTTTGTCGGTTCAGCACCAAGCGACAATAGCTTGTTTATTATATTGTCACCGAACTTTTCTTTCGCCTCTTCTTTCGTCATATCACTATCAGATTTTTAATATTACACTACCGCCAAAGAGGAACAGGGAACGGACGACCAGCGGGGCCGACCCCACGCCATCGCCGCCGCCCGTTTCCCTTGGTTCCCTCCGCATCACTCCCACACCAACAGACAATATCTACCACCAATAACACCCTACCCACCATCGCTCGCAACCGCTTTGCGTTTCCACTTAACGGTAAAGTATTACCCCTGTTTAGAAAGGAATCCTATTGATTAAAGATACTCCCATTGATTGGAAGGTATTTCTTTTGTTGATTGAAGGGGTTTTCCTTGGTTTCCCTTGGTTTTCCTTGGGTTTTCCTTGGGTTTTCCTTGGGTTTTCCTTGGGTTTTCCTTGGGTTTTCCTTGGTTTCCCTTGTTTGGAGGTGCACCCTCCCGCAAAACAAACCAACCCCACCAACTACCAGCATAAAACCCGAGACCTTCCTCCCGATTGTTCCACGTGGAACTCCCGATTAGTCTAGGATGTCGAAGTCTTTGCTCTTGATTGCCTTATATACTTGCCTAATGCAATGTATTGATAATAAAGCCAATAAAATAACTATGATTAAAGGAAGGGCGTCGCCCGTAGCTATAACATACCGCCCCAACTCAAACGCCATATACCCACAAAACAAGGTAAGCACCAAATATATAAATACACTCATAAAAATATACAATAAGTAACCACGATTTTAAAATTGAACGCAAATAATACAATTAATTGAGTATCAATAAAATAATATATATCAACCCCTAGAACTACCTCTAAAGAAAGACAAGACTAGATATAGATAAAAAATATACAATAAGTACCGTCTATTATATACCTTTTAGGATCGATTCACGCACGAAACCATACATAAGGGCACAATATACCCGTCTGTATGGATATAGATATATACAAAATGATACATAATAAAGCATTTTACTTACACATTTTCGATCAAGGCTTAAAATTTGCCGCCTCAACACTTTTATGTGTAAGCAAAACATATTAATATGCTATCATTTTGTAAAATATAGGCACAAAAAAGCCCTTCCGTCCTATATCACTACAGTACGAAAGGGCACAAACTTTAAAATCAAATAAAAACAAACGATCTATTGTCGTAATTTGTTTGCCATGTAACTAACACGTTTCCGCCTACATTTATCAGATTCCCTACTACAATCTAATTTATTAGACTTGTATAGATCTTTGGTAAGCTCAACATAGAACTCAATTTGAGACTTTCTTGCAGCGTTTAAAGCCTTTTCTTTTTTAAGTGCTAGCTTTCTATTCAGATTGTCAAATTTTCTCCTATACATAATTTATTCGTTTTAAATGGCACCAATAAGAAACGGAAGGTCGGGGACGACACGGCCGCCGTTATCAATACATCCGGCCGGACACACCACTCCCTCCATATTTCCTTTGGATTTGTCCCTTTGCCCCGAACGAACGAAGCCAAATACGTACATACGTTGCCCGTGATACGTACCGACAAGGCGTATTAAGTACGTCAATTTAACCGCACGAAATACCCTTGTAAGGGTTGTTATTTGCTATCCGTACACATGTTAGGTATTTAAGCAACCCTAACATACGTCGTGTTGATACATTAGCACGGAAATAACACCGTAATGCACTCCATGCGTGTTACTCTTACAACGCATGGACATACGCCCTATACATGCGTATATACACCAATGAACCCCGTGTTTTTACACGGCCTACTAGGTTACCCTAGTGTATTAACCGGATTGATATAAATCTAAAGATAACGACCAGCATCACGACCGGACACCAATCTAAACCACATTGTTAAGCGGCGGCCTATCTACTGCAAATTCTCGAAACTCTACCGACCTGCAGTATATCTATATCAATATGTTAAATATCGTGTCCATTTAGTCTAAATCAGTGGCACGGCGTGAACGTATGGACATTACCACCATAACGCCCCTATACATAAATAATATAGGAGCCGATTACTTGCTATCTTTCGTTTTTAGGATGCGTCAAATAGTATGTAACACATTTAGCAATAAGATTAAATGTATATCGTTTGATAGGTACGGCACACTTTACAATACGTTTGTCTGATCCGTTAAACACTTCATAATATACTCCCCCCTCATATTCTACAGGCTCGTTATACCCAAAGCGTTTATGTGCTTTGCCTGTTATCGATATTTCTGCCACCTTATCCTCTGATAATTTCGTGTTTTTATCCTGTTCCTGTTTATCGAAATATACTCTTTCGATCTCCTTGTAGGCGCAAAAGGTTTCATCTACATGTGGTAATATCTCTTTACAAAGCTGTATTACAACTTCCTTGTCTTTAGCCAAAGCAACCAAAGCTGGTACTATAGCTTTGTCTACTTTTATATCATTATCTTTCAAAATCTCGTTGATTTCTTTGCCTGATTTAAACAGGTTACACCATGCTTTGACCGCACCTGTTAACGTTTTCTCACTTGCTTTCTTTACCTCATTCTGCACTTTGTTTAATTCTTTATTTGTCATTAGATTTGCCCGTACCCTCGGGACTTGTATCGGCATCTGGTGCGCCTGTTTGTTAATGCTGTTATCTTACAGGAGCAAATATACTACATGTTTTATTTTCAAACAAATATTTTGCAATAAAAATTCGACGATTATATGTGATAAATCTAATCAAATGTAAACGTATATTAAAATATTGATTTATATGATTGACAATCAACAAGTTAAATACAAAATAAGCATTCCTTTTTCGGCTCGTTGATCGTTTGCCGTTCCTATCTCCCAGCCTTTGTAGGCGGGGGGGGGTGGGACCAAAAAACGGCAGCCCGGCCGGGCCGATTTTGGGGAGGTGGTCCGTCCCGCATATCCCCCTCCCATCATACCCCACCTCATCTCTCCAATAATGTCCCGCATACCCCAAACAATACCCTCATCCTTCCAATAACGTCCCGCATATCATCCTCCCCGAATATCCCTCATACTTCCTCACAACCATATCACCTTCCATCTCATTTAATTTGTTATATTTGCGATATAATTAAAACATAATATATTATGAATAAAGAAGTTAAATACATTAGGGGGGGGGGTATTTTAACCCTCAGATAAGGAGGGGGTATGTTTAGGCGCAGGACTTCTTCTTCCGGTAAGATCCACTACCGTGTTAATATAAACAAGAATATGTGTCTTGGCGTTGTAGATATATATATTGATGGGAAGCCATATCAACCTGGTTTTAACGGATCTTATCTTGATATATATCGCGATAAGAAGATAAAAACTATAAGCATAAGTGGCCAGATATCATATCTAAATCCGAAAAATGAGTACAATGTTATTTTGGGCATAAGTGGAGGTATTATAGAGGGAACCCTTACGTATCAATATAATTCGGGTATGCATTGCGAGTTGGCTAATAAGGTGATATACGGGAATAGGATAACTAATTTTGTTCCTGTAACGGTGATAGAAGATCCTGGGAAGATCATTAATTTCACTTACAGACCTGAATTAAAGACTCAGGTTTTAGATGAAAGTTATGTAACTTGGGATGGTGATTATGTATTAAACGATAATTGTATAGTAACTGATCTTTGTTCGGGATGTGAATCTTATGCCTATGGGAAAAGTTCTCGTGGTAACTATCGAGTAACGGTAAGGATAGTGTAATCCCAAGGGAAGGAGGGAGACCTCGTCCTTCCGGGCCTCCCCCGTCCTACCACCGCCTCCCGTTCTTTTTGGCTTCTCCATGTATTGTCTTTGACCGGATATCAAAAATTCATATCTTTGGAACAAAACTACAATCATGTTTAGAGACACACTACATAAAATCAAGATCTTCTTCTGCGATGACGATATCGAGAAGATATATGTAAGGGATAGTACGGTTATCCGCAACAACGAGATACATAAGATGTATGATGAGATACTTAATGAGCTAGGTGATTTGGCCACTGTCGTGTCTAGAAACTACGTATATGGTAGGATAAAGGACAGGACGGGATTAAGTATCCGTCATATCAGCAGGATAATAAACCATACTAAAGTCGAGGAGATATGATTAAAGACGTAATGGAGAGGGATATGATAAATGAGATATCCACGTTGTTTGTAATGATATTCACGTCAGGGTTGATGTTTGTCATGCCGATATTAGATATAGGGTATAATGATATCCTTGTCATAATAGGATTCGGGATACTACTATCTTTTATGTTAACCATAATCCCGATCTTGCTTTCTTACGATATAAGGGATGAGATCATTGAGTTGATTGAGGATATGGACAGCCAGATCGTGGTAGACACTTCGGTATACAAAACGAACCTACCCTAGGTAATTACTAGGGTAGGTGATGTGCTATTTTCTTTTAACATACTTATCTATCAGATCTATTGATAGTTTAGTTCCCAGCTCCTCCTCCAACAGGTTAAGGTAGTTCCGATGCAGGCATCCTCCCCGCTCCACCTCTCTAAAGCCGGCCCCATCCCGGATCCTGACCAGCCCTTTCCTTGGATCCATGTCGATCAGATCCCGAAGCTCGTTCATGTTCTTAAACCGGTTCTCTATCACCTTAAATACATCGATCTTAGGTTTCTTATCCTTGATCTTTATCTTAACCCTTCCGCTCATGATCACCTCCCCGTGCTTCCGAATCCACCATCGCCTCTATCGGTATATCCGAGGTCATCCAACGACTTCACCTGATCCCATACGATACGTTCCCTCCTACGGATAAGCAATTGAGCTACCTTGTCCCCAACCGAATAAGAAGGATCATCATAACAATCCACACGTCTACATACTACCATAATCTCGCCTCTATATCCTTCGTCAACGGTTCCCGGGGCGTTTTGGATAACAGACTTTGTTTTGGTGATGCTACTACGAGGGCGTATTTCCATCTCATAATCCTCCGGCAATGCTACATGTACACCGGTATGATATATGGTCCTGCCTCCGTCAAGTTCTACATCCTTGACGAACAGATCCATGCAAGCGTCCTCCTTATGGGCGTACTTAGGCAATATCGCTCCTTCTTCCAGCCATATCTTGACCTTACAAGTATCTATATCTTCAAGTAATGATTTTACCTCATTATAACTCATTGGTTGTTCTGACGCCAATGAAATGGCTCTTGCCAATACATTTTTAATCTTACTCATCGTATCTTGTTTTTAAATTCCTTTCCTTTCGGACATTGTAATTTACATTCCTCGCCACAAGCGGAACAGTTGGGTCTCATTCCGGGCACCCCTCTTCCCCCGTACGGCCAGTAGGCATAATCGCAGACGCTCCAGAACGCCTCCATCGCCTTGATCTTGGCATCGACGGTTATCTTCTCCTTCACCTTTTTCATGCTCTTCCTGAACTCATCTTTCATATCCTTCCCTTCTATCTGTCTGGCTTTACGTCTCTCGTTCCACCAATTGTAGTAGAATTTGTCCGCCATCTTATAAGCTTCGGGGTCAAATTTATCACGATGCAGGATAGGTGCGTCCTTGATCTTTCTCAAATTCCTGCCACAAACATAAGCAAGCCCGGCGTACGGAGGTATGTCCTTAGGATCAACCAACCCATCAGGAACGCAGTAGTAGAAGTAGTTGGGGCGGCCGTACCTGACCCAGTCACCGGTCTCGTATAGGGCTTGCTTCCGTGCCTCGAACCAGCCTTGCATTACTTGGTGCTTACCCTCTTTCTCGAAATCCTTGTTATAGTCAGCCAACGAGATCTTCACCTCAACCTCATAAGCGTACATGGATCTGGTTATAGCCAGATAATCGGACTCCCAATTATAGACATACAAGTTGTTTATAATCCATCTAGGAGATACCAAGAACTGTCTGTTAAGGATATCCAATATCCCTCTTTCAGTGTATTCAGCACCTTTATTTGATTGCCGTGTTCCCATCTCCTGTCAGAGGATTATTCCTTAACCCAACCGCCATTATAGCGTTCGATACCAATCTCCGTAATCCACCCATATCCTTATCATGGAACGAGAAAGTAGTTAAGTTATGTGATTCAGTAATCTTATCATAAGACTTTATCATCAACACAGCCACATACTCACCAATCATCTTCCCATTCATGATATCAAGATCGATTATGCCGTGATCTATTAGATCAACCACATCCCATCCTGATGGTAGATACGTTTTTATCTGATTAATGTCCATAGCAAATAGTATTTATAAAAAGGAGGGTCGTGCTACCCTCCTATAGATTACACACGAAAAATAGAACTGAAAGCGATCTTAAGCACGTAAGATTTTGTTGATTCCCGTAGGCTGTCTACCGGTTATCGTTAATTACCGACCTACGGGAATATGTTTAAGAAAACACCATGTGGGGAGTGGGGGAATCGAACCCTTATCCACGCTACGATTAGGAATCGTAAATTCTATCCGTTAAATTAACTCCCCTTTATTCAAAGATCTATAAATTGTATATAATTACCAAACAATATTTTAGTGAATCCAGCTGGAATCGAACCAGCATCTCCAATATTATGGTAATCATCCAATGATCCTCGGATCCATATGTCCCGATCCTCCCGGACAAGGACATCAAACAAAATCTAAACTCTAAATCTAATGACAAACTCTATTAATCCAACTGTGGACCCGGCCGGGCTTGAACCGACAACCTTCTGGTTATGAGCCAGATGATCCAGCCAATTGATCTACGGGTCCTAAATAACCACATCGGCTTTCACAAGAGGATGTGGGACGGAATTTCTCGAAGTTTATATAGTAAAGTTATGAAACTATTGTCCAACATTCTAGCATATAGCACCAATCATCGAACGGGAACGTCTCTACACCAGACCTACCCCATCCCGTCCCCCAACTGTTTTGTAGGACGAAGCCGGCCTTATCCCAGCCGGTAAGGATAACGGCATGACCTCCCAAGTTCTGTCCTTGGCCTTGCCAGAATCGATTACCATAATTATAGCAATACAGACCTATAACCAGAGGGCCATTCAGCATCAAAGCTACCTTAGCCGATACCGGATCTATGATCCTAGCGTAACTGTTTATTTTCTCCCCATCTACGCCTACGTTCTTGATAGACTTGATAGCGTCACGAAGAACCATACCGTCCTGATCCTTATCCTCTCTCAGATCATATATATCGTAGGGAGAGATTTTAGCTGGTCTTTTAATAGCCCTTATACTCTTTCTCCAGTTAAGTATCTCAGCTAAGCTTACAGCGGCGCAAATAGGAGAAGATCCTTGATCCACTACGCTATCAATGTTATTGACCTTATACTCATCAGGAACAGCCTCATGCTGCATATTCATAATAGCGTCCCTGTCATCCGCTGGTGATGGTATATAACCTAGTCCGTATTTCATCATTTATCCTTTTTATGGTAATCAATTATCTTGATATTAAACGTATCGGATCTTTGCCTTACCTGTATAGACCCCCTAGCCTTTCCCTTGGCGTCGTACAGGGCGGTAAAGCCAAAGTTATCGACCCGGCCGTCGTCCAGCGTAAACCGCCACTCCTTCCATTGGCCCATCACGGTTCCGGAAGACACTATGGAATCTACTACATAAGATATATCAGTAGTATCATATTCTGTATAGTAGGTTCTTGACGTACTGCATCCGACAACCGCTAAGGTAAATAACGTTAACAAGAAAAACAAGATCTTATTCACTTTTCTTAGATTTTTTACGTTTCTTAGATTTCTTCTTATCCTCCACCTTATTCTCGATATTTACCTCATTACCGGCATCGGCATCAGTAACCTCAGATACGTTATTTTCAGGTATATCAATATGACCGGAATTAGGATCTATCTTATCCTCATCAACAACAACCTCATCAGGAACATCGATGTCTAAAATCTCTGCCTCCAGATACTTGATACGATCTGACATAATTTTATTCTGGTCCTCAAGTTCCTTATATCTTCTTCTAGCCTCATCGAGTAATTTAGATGATAGTTTATGTTTCTTCTCAATATCCATATAAGCCCTTTTAAGAGTCTCTTTCTCTTTCACCGACTCATTATATAACTCTCTTGATTTACTAAGCTCATTCCCCATCTTAACGATATGAGAATCCTTGGAATCTATATCCATATCAAGAGAATCGACAAGCGTATCAAGATACTTTATTTTCTCTTCTAATTCCGTTATCTTCTTGCGGGAATCCTCATAATCTCTTTTTAATCTACTTGAATAGCTAACAGCCTCATCAAGATCCTGTTTTAGAGTATTTACATAGCTACTCTTTACTATCTTCAATCCGAACATCTTTATCACTGTTATAGGTTTCACGAATATCGGCTTTTATCTTGCCGACTATAATTAACTCAGCTATATGTTTGTCTTTCTCGACTATAGCCATATCCTTACGGACATTAGTGACCCTGATCATGATATTCCCGTTATTAGACGAGACGAACGGTGATCCCACCAAAGTAAGTCCCGTATCGCCGGTAAACGACGGCAGCATCATCAACACCCCTATGGTATTATCCGGGAACGATGCCCACACCCCTGTGTCTATATCAAGGACATCACCCTGCCCTAATGGGAAGGCATTACCCTGCTTGATAGGAATATCCTTACCCAACGAGTTCCATGCTTTCGAGAATCTTACGGAGTTAAGGAAGATCTTTCCCTCTTTCTCCACCATCCCTACCATAGGTTCGCAATTCAATCTAACCTCGTTTTGTTTATCATCCGGCTTCTCCTCAAGCTCATCAAGGTCTCTGGCTGATGTAAATGACTTACTCTCCAGAAGTTTTTTGATATCTTCAATTGTGGCCATATTATAATTTGATTATTAAATACACGATCTTCAATCCTAACTTCAAATCAGATGTCTTTTCGAACATCTCCCTAAGAGGTAAGATAGTAGCGTCAAGATCTGACGCTACCCATTTTCCGTCCTTATAATACATATTCTTTTCCTCGGAATACGCTACACAAGGTCGATGCCCTAAGTTCTTCATAACCGTATCTACCTTATTTTGGGTAGGCATCGAGACACGGTTCACTTTAGTAGATATATTAAAATTGCTTTCCATTAAATTACTCATTTTCAATTAGTTAATTAGAAAGGTAGGTCACTGTCGTCTCCAAAAGGAGGATATTGTGGCGGCTGCTGACCTCCAAAAGAAGGCGCTTGGGCTGTCTGAGGCGGAGCCTGCTGGTATGATGGAGGAGGCGTCTGCTGCGGAGCCTGCGTAGCGTATGACGGTGGGGGCGTTTGCGTTATAGCCTCACCAGCGTTGTTTTGGCTTGCCGACTGAGTAGGTTTCACACCATCTGTCTTAATACTTTGGATATATTTATTAAGTACCTGATAAGCGAAAGCGTCTTGGGTCGTATAATCAAACTTCTTATTCCCCATTATATCAGTACTCTCAACCCTGTCAGGCCATCCATTCTGCCCGTTCTTATAATATTGCTGGATAAGCTCGTCCTTACCGTCAGGGGTCTCCCTTGCGTATGAGATAAAGAAATTACCGGGAGCATATTGATCCCCTTTCTTAGCATGAGCAGGATTGATCACCACCTTACGTTTCAGGTCGATATTAGGCAAGTACCTTACCAGTGACTTAACGTAATTATTGATACCTCCTTTTTGAGTCATCAAAGGAACGTTTATAAAGTAATTACCATCCTCATCACTTATCTTTATGGATAAGTATTTGGCATTTATTCCATTGAACTCCACTTCTCGCACATTGATATCAGACAAATAACCTTCGATACCGTTCCAGAATACCCTCCAATAAGAAACGGCTCCGGTCTTCTCGTTTATATGCTCCTCGAAACCTTCCTTTGGTTCTCTTGATGACTGATATAATAATCCGCTACCACTTACTTTAAAGTAATGGTTATTACCACCTGATGAATTTTCTCTAACTCCCATTTTATATATTTTTAAACATTAAACAATAACTGATGATGACAAGAAATACTCGTTCTTATTATCCTCCCCATAAATCTTATTGAAATGAGATTTATGGTCATGTTCGATAACCACCCTATTACACGATATGCTTTTTATGATACCCAGATATCTTCCACATAACACGTTGCATACAATATCTTCACCATAATGAGACAAAGGGGTAAGTCTTTCCTTACATGATTTACCTGAAGACGGGTTCTCTGACATAATACCACATCCTTTATCGGTAAATATCAACTTACAATGATCAAACTCATTTACTTTAAGATTATTTTGGAGGGCTTGGACGAGTAGATCCTTATCAAAGACATAGGTACTTGTTTTGACAAAATGCTCGTCCACGAACCTCCAATTTGGATAATTACCCTCAAAATGGGTCTCATACATATCCATATCAGGCGTAGAGAAATAAGTCTTAGTATCATCCACTTTTATAGACAACATATCCGATGACTTATTGATATGCTTATCAAGCAATATCGCGGATTCGTTCGATACCGGGATAAACATCTTCTCTACCTTATCCTGATTAGGGACAAAATACCTGTAAATAGTATTTCTATCCGTACTTACTATATTAATATTAATATCATCAATATCAATAACCACATTCTCGATGCATGGATAAAAGTCATCTACCTCCGTATAATCGCTGGCTTTGTTAAGAACCGAAACATAATCGCTCATCTTAACCTTAATTCCTCCATCAAGTATCTTATGTACCTGCGGGAATGTATTGATATCAAAAGCCGGACAACTATACTCACCAGAAGCGTAGTGGATCGTGATCTGATCTTTTCTATCCGAAAGCAGTATCGTAATCTCACAATTCTTCTGTTTTTTCATGAACTTAATAAAAGAGCTTGCCTCTACCAAGAAAGAGAAGTTAGAGTCAGCCTCGACCTCCAATCGTTCTATAACACATACCTTGGCATTTACGGAAGTGATATAAGCCAGATTATTGACAACATCTATCTTAAGATCCTTATAAAGGGAGTTGGAACCGGCGTTCTTAACCACCGTCTCCAGTTTACCCAACTTCTCATTTAATGATTTCGACAAGCACTTCAATACCATATAACATATTTTATTTGTTTATCATCCATAATTCATGTACAAGCTTTATAAAAATCATACTCCGAAACCGGAAATGATTCCGGAGTATGAATCCCGATTATGGGATAAATCAGGATAAAAATCCTGTTAGTACCCATCGCCAATGTTACCAAAGGTTTCATACAAGCAGCACTGTTTTGCCGAATACGCTACTCCTGTTTAACCACTTGCCTTAGAGCCTTGGGCTTGGATAAACACCCTAGGGTAACTATACATTCTAAGGTAACGTAGTGCTCTAAGCACTTAGGCTAATAACCTGACCGTTTCCGGTATATGTAAAATATTTTTCAACATCTTACATATTATCCGAGGTTATAATAAACAACTTTTACATGACATTGCAAATGTAATCATAATTATATTAATACAAATATAATAAATACTTAATAGTATTAAAATAATTTAAACTTACGTCTAATATACTCGGCTATAAGCGTAGCGTCACACATTCCGTCTTGTATCTTAGTAGGTTGTATTCCTTTTCCTGACCATGGTTTCACGAAAGAGACCAAAGGGAAAAGGCGCATGGCGCATCGGATGGAGGTAGCCTTCGTGTCTAACTTAGCCGCCGAATACACCCGATCGGCAGTCGTATGGATCTCCTTCTGCCATGTCTTTGGCTGTACTTCCTCGAACATGAACCTGACATCTGGATGCGATTCGTATCGTTCCATCATCTCCACCATCATAGCGAAGAGCGCGTTCGGTTCCCGGCGCCGTCCGCCGAAGGTGAAGTTACTGGCGGCTGAGCTGTTGTGGATGCTGTGGACGTCCTCTACGGCGATCGCCAGCATTCCTCCGCCTTCTTCTTGGATTTTATCCGCTGCGTCAAGGAAGAAACTTGATATGGCCCTAAGATCTATATCCCCCTTAGCAGATATCCTTGGAGTCATGATTACCTTAATCTCCCCATTCTCCGGGATCATCGCCAATCCTCCGGTATCTATACCCGGATCTATCCCTATCGCTACATTCATATTCTTAAGGTATATAATGAGTGAAAATCCTCCGGTCTAAACACCTGTATAGAGTTATCTGGATACAGACCTATGTAATAACCATAAAAAGCCCGTAAAATGCCATTTTCTAGACTTATATCCAATGCCTTTACCTTGTTCCCATCAACCATAATATCGACTTCATTGGTTTTATGGGATATCTTGTCGAACCATTCAGGTACAGGATCAATACCGTACCTGAATGCGTTTACCGTTGATTTTATTGATATATACGTACTCATGATCAAATAAGATTACAATCATCACGCTTAACAACCTTAAAATCTCCATTTCTAAGTAATATAGCTACATCAGATCTCGTATATGTGAGAGGCGTATATGATACCAAATGGTAAGAAGCCTGACCAACGGCGGGCCTAACAGGTCTCAATACGGCTATGGCTATATCACCGCCAAGTTCCGTACCACCGGTAACACCTTGTAGGCACATGTATATGAATCCCTCATACTCATATCTCTTTCCAATAAACTCGCTCATAGGAATACCTACGAACAGATAGTTCTTTACATCCCCCTTCTTAACCTCGACAGCGTTCTCTACGCTGGATGGTATTACGTCTACAAATTTTACTCCTATTGCCATGATTACAAATTCAATTTAGTTCTTAACTCTTGACACAATTCTTGATTATCTCTCATGATACTTAACGTATTCTCAACGCCATTACCGACCCGAACATCCCCGTACCAGTACCATGATCCTTTACGGGTAAAGATACCGGTTTCCTCACATAACTTCAAAAGTTCAAGCTCCTTGTCAAATCCTACGCCATAATACAATGCTGTCTCTGCTATCTGGAAAGGTATAGCTGTCTTGTTCTTCAATACCTTTATCCGAATCTCATGACCGATAGAAGAGCCATCTTCTCCTACAATGACCTTTTTCCTTGACATCTCCATACGGATAGAGGCATAGAATTTAAGAGCGTTACCACCGGTTGTTACCTTCGGATCACCATATATTACACCGATCTTCTCCCGATACTGGTTGATGAATACCAGAACACAATCGCTTTTGTTTACGATCCCGGTAAGAACTCTCATGGCTTTTGACATCAACCGGGCTTGTAATCCCATGTTGCTATCTTCCATATCACCCTCGATCTCCTTCTTCGGGACCAAGTTCGCCACGGAATCCACGACAATAAAGCCTACCTTGCCGGACTCCACCAGCTTGGCTGTGATGTCAATAGCCAATTCCCCGTAGCTTGGCTGGGAAATAAGGAACCGGTTAACGTCCAATCCCATCTTCTTGGCGTATTCGATATCAAAAGCATTCTCCACGTCTATTATAGCTACCAGCTTATCTGGATGTTTTTTCTGGAACTCGATCATACTTAACGTACACATCATAGTCTTGCCACAAGATTCCATCCCGACCAGCTCATGAATCCGGCCTACCGCCCATCCGCCGCCGAGGGCCTTATCCACCACCAGCGATCCAGTGCTTTCCCTTGGTATGGATATTATAGGCTTATCATCGCCAAAGTTCATTATCGAGCCTTCTCCAAGCTCTTTATTTAAAGATGATACTAACTCATCTACGTCTGAAAAAAGTTCTTTCTTAGCCATTATAATCCGTATTCATCGAAATTAAATAAATCCTGTTGTTTCTTTATCATATCCTTCCCGATATCAGATATCTTTTCTGGATTCAAAACACCCTCATTCTCATCCACCTTATCTATGAAGTCAGATATCTTATCGCTTAGCAGAACCATATCTTCTTTAGGAATTGATTTTAGATAAAGACCGTCTATGGACCTACATCTTGATAGAGCGGTATATATCTGCCCTATTTCGAAGGCTCTGCTGATATCTACGAATATATTATCTAAAGTCATTCCCTGAGATTTATGAACGGTTATAGCGTATCCTAACCTCAATGGATATTGTATTATATAGCCGCAAGAAATGCCTTCAAGAGAATCATCCACCTGCTTGTACTTTATCTTCTCCCACTTCTCTTTGGTTATCTCTACCTCAGTATCGTTATCTAGATGAACATATATCGTTTCATCAACAGTATCTATGCTGGTTATGATACCCATCGAACCATTGACATATCCATTGCCGTTTCTGGTTATTATGACCTTAGCTCCTACCTTTACTATAAGCTCATCCTCACAGGGAGCTACAGGCTTTTCCCCGAATACAGTAGCATCGAACTTAAATACCTTATTATTGATCTTATCAAGATTAGTCTTATTTATCTCATAAGCTTCTTTGTTAGTTGAGCATATAATTATAGTATTATCCATATTATCCGGATACTTGACCCTACTATCCAATATCTGTCTTGACTCATCGGTAATAACCCCACATCTTATATCCTCAAGTACGGAAAGAAGCTGAGGATCTTTTTGACGGAATACGTTCTCGAAGGTAATGACCGAGAATCCTGACGCTCTTAATGCCTTTGATGAGAAAAAGAACCGGCTCTCATAATATTTGTCGATAAAATCATCCGCCGTCACCACAGGCGGTAGTTGTGATAGATCTCCAAACATAATCAACCTAACACCACCGAAAGGTTCCTTGCTACGCCTGCATTGTCTAAGTATATCAGCCACCTCATCAAGCAAATCAGGTCTTACCATACTGATCTCGTCGATAACGATAGTATCAAGATTCTTGATCTTCTTCTTCATAAACAGACTTACATCCACCTTATTAGACAACATACCTCTCTCGATAGAAGGGATATAAGGATCGTTCTTTATATAGAAGAACGAATGAATGGTCTGTCCTCCGGCGTTCAACGCCGCTACTCCAGTTGGGGCTACGATAACGCACTTACCCAAGAACTTTACGATACGTCTCATGAACGTACTTTTACCACTACCGGCTCTACCGGTAATAAACAGATTCTCCCTAGTGGTGAAAATCTTCTTCAAGGCACGACCCTGCTCTACGTTTTTATCCACCGTCATAATATGACGAAGGAGGTCGTTTTCGTTTCTAAAATCCTCTTGTACCATGTCTTTTTAAGTTTATGGTACAAAGATACGAATAGTTATAATTAACTATTAAAAATAAATGTGAATAATATGTAAATATTAAATTTTATATCTGATACTCAAATCATCCAGCTTTACTCATCTCGGAAGATTTTTCTCCTAAAAATACATCTCTTATGTATTCTGTCGATATAAGGATATGCATATATTTCCCCTTGTATAATAGTCTTAAGCATCCGATAGTTACGTTCTTTCTGTCTTTGGTATTCACCACTCCATTGTTTTTTTTTACCTCGTCATACAAATCGGATATACTCTTCTTACACATGTCTAAGAACATGCTTATGTATCTGTATATAGTGGATTGAGATATTTCACGCATACCTATGCCTATGAGCTTCTTATTCAACTCATTAAGAAGGTATACTACATTGAACTTAACTGTCTTTCTTTTAGTTACCTTGTATATGTGATGTACGTTTCTGGTTCTGGCTCTGAATATTATTTTGGAAAGGATTCTCACCCTATCAAGCTTCCGGCTTTTGTTAGCCATTCTTCGTCTAGAATCCGAATCAAGATTCTTATCAATGCAAGTGTATATGGATTCTCCTTTCTTTACAAACATATCCTTTATCCTTGGGACCTTACTAGCCTTATGCTTGTATTTTATGATATCTGACAATGCTATTCTGATCTCTCCTTCAGCCCAAGCCTTTAGACTTATAAGTTGGTAGTTTATATCTTCGTGAGAATCTCTTAATACATGTCGGTAGCAGAAATAAGCGCATCCATCCGATAGAATATCAATAAAATCATTGGTATTGATCTCTATCTGATCTCTGTTTCCATCTTGCATCCTTTTTCTTAGAAACACATGTTTGAGTACGTTTATGATAATAAGATATATCATTGCCATCTTACATTCATCGCTGATCCGGATTCCCGATCCATGATACTCCTCATGTTTCAATGAATATTTTATGGCTGTCACTTTCTTGCCTTCCTTATTAGTAACAGGCTTAAAATCAACTGGACATATAAGTGATCCGGCTGGAAGTTTTACACATCCTAGCTCATCTTTCTTGGTCTGAATATTACGTGGAATATACTTTTCGGTAAGAATCTTATCGAAATTTGATTTCATTTTCTGTAAAAGTGCTATCTTTGTTCCAGACATTTTTTTAAAGTTTTTGCTGCGAATATACAAGTTTCATCAATACGAAACAAGTTATTCGGATGGATGGGTAGCCTGTGAAGGTCGCCCATTTGTTGTTTAGGGGGGGGATGAAGAGGGTAGATGATGCCCGTAAAACGCTGTGCGCGTGAACGATGGTTTTTCTCAACCTACTTGTTACGCGCGCGTTAATAGGTATATTTATTAAATATAATTAACTTTATAAACATATACTACTTACTAATATATCTATCTGTACACAGAACCTCTCCTGTCGTCGAGTTCCTGTGTACTCCACTTAAAGTCTCTATTTAATAAAACATTGCTTTTTACCGCCAAGGTATGGTGCCGTCAGGTAGCATACCGCAGGCTAAACCTGGTAGAAGCCGTATCTTATACCGGAAGCCGGGACCCCAGTAGGGGGATCGGGTGGAGCAGAAGCCAAAGAAGAAAAAGCGATGTTATGTGCGGTCGCTCACGCTCCGGCCGTCCGTATCTTCTACGGCAGGCCCCATGCCCCAAGGCCTCCCATTTCCCCTTGGCTTTATATCCCATAGCTTGGGAGGAAGGAATCCAAAGGGAAAAAGGTAAGGTCGTATTCGGTCGCTCACGCTCCGGCAGGCGAATATATCTCTACCGCCGTCCATGTCAATAGCGAACCTCTGGCGGCATTGTCCGGCATAACGGCGGTAGCCTTACCTTGGGTGCCCCATCGTGTCCCCCACCAATCTTTTTCCCTTTGGATGCCTTGGCTATGTCATGGGACGATAAAAAGCCAAAAAGAAAAAAGGAGTGGTCGCATCCCGTGAGGCAGGATAAGGATGTTCCCCGCCGTCCACGCGCATAGCGTACGTGAACTTCACTGCCCTTGCTATTGTAGCCAGCCGTAGACATACATGGCTTCATTCGTCCTACCCCACTAGCCTTTTCCCTTTGGATTCTCGTAAATACATGCTAGTCAGCATATATTATGTCGATTATGGCAAAATTTCTTGACAACGATATTTTTTTTAAGTAGTTTTGCTGAAAACTAATTTCATATGCCGGAACAGAGAAAAGCTTTCGTATTTGCGTTACCTTACGACACTAGACTGGATATGATCCAGCAGTTCTTAAGGATATACAACGGCTATCTGGATTCTAAGGGTAGAAGCTTGATCACCGAAAGAACGATAAACTTACTTTCTTTCTACATCAACTACGGATACTCGGATGATACCAGGGCTAAGTACATGGATTGTCATGGGCAGAAGGAGTCTTACATCGCTGTCCTTAACAATGAACTGAAGCGTGGTGGTTTTCTGGTGGACAAGAAGAACGGGAATTTCCGTACCCGTGAGCTGTCTATTGAGATGAGAAGCCTACGTAACTATTTCGTTCTTGACGGGGAGGGTGATGATACCCGTGTAATGGGATTTGTGTTCAAGAGAAACAAATTGGATATTGATGGGTAGGAATCTTATTTCATTCGATAGGGATATCGTGGATGAGGTGGTAAGAAGATCTGATGGGAAGTTTACCAAACAACAGGTAGAGTGGTGCATGAAAGCATCCGTATCTTACATCCATCATCTAGCTAGGTATACTGACAATATATCTATCAGAATCCCGTTTATCGGATACGTTATATGCAATCTCCGAGAGATGCGTGTAAGGCGTGATAAGATACGCCGGATATTTGTCAAGGAAGGTAATCGTTATCCGGATGAAAGGATGCCTATTGAGCTTGATTGTCTGGATAAGAAGATTAAGGCGATAGAGTATATGGAGGGGTTGAAGAACGGAGATCCTCTTATACGTGATAACCATGAGGCCATGTATCAATGTCGGTATGGAATGACATGGGAACAATTACAGGATTTTCAACAAAAACAGTTTAAAAAATAATTATCGTGCAAACAATTGGTAAAGCCCAAGTAATAGCCCAAGCTTGGGAAGATAGTTTATTGGGCAGGATTCCTAAGAATAAGAAAGATTACCCTGAATGGTATAGTAAACGTCTTGAGGCATGTAAGTCATGTCCTAACAACTCATCTAATACCAGTTTATTCAAGTTATTTAAGTTACCAGCGAAGGTATTTCTTCAGAGATTGATTGGTAGATCAGCATGTTCGTTGTGTGGATGTTTTATCAAGGAGAAGGCTTGGATGAAGACCGAGGTATGCCCGTTGAAGTTCGTGGAAGGAGAGAAAGCTAAATGGAATGCTATGGAGGTGATAACGGCCGATCATAACGATTTTAATATCGAGTGCCCTAACGATTCCTTTGATATAGGACTTACGGATGACGAGAGCGAGTTTTATCTAAATATTTTTGATCAGAAAATAGGTGATAAGATAGAAATCGTGTTATTTATCACCCATAAAGATGGTTTCCATGTCAAGGAGCATCATCTTGGATGTGGATGTATGGGAGACGTTTCATATAACAAACATCCTGACAATGAGAATAGAACTATATTTAGGATGACATTGGATACCTCAAAATATACGGAAGGTCATTTTGAGAAACATCTATCTCTTATGGGTTATACGAAGGATGATCCTGAACGTAATTTCAAACATTTCCCGCTACGTATTATAGGGGAAGCTTATAAGTAAATACTATGCGAAGTCCCGTAAGAAGTAAGATAGATGATCGTATCCATGCCCTTATTGTCATGGAAGTCGGATGCCGTGAGTTGCCTGAATATTCGTTGGGTGATATACTTTACTCCGCTTTAAGGAGGATAGCTAGGGCTAATGGTGGTAATGTCCGCTTCTTGCGGGATGTTAGTACCAGGGATTTATTGAGGTCTATAGACCAAAGCATCAGTGATGAGATTGAATTAAATAATAATGATTATAACGTGTGATTATAATGGAAGAGGATAAGGATATCAAAAAAGAGATCAGGGATTATCTTAAAGAAGAGGCGGATACTCATATAAGGCATTGGATAGCCATAAAGCGTGAGAGCAAGCGTCTGTATAGCGATATTGAAGATAGAACCAAGAAGATAGCCCTTAAATCATCCTCGTTGATAAAGGAGGATGATTTTGTCGCTCTTCATGAGATGACTCATAAGATACAGATGTTGAATATAGAGGCTGTAAAAGTCAATTCTAGGTTGATGTTCATAATCCAGTTGGCTACCAGCTTCGGTATGGATCTGGATTTCGATACGACATATGCGTCCACCGCAAAGAGCATTATGGAAGACAGAACGTCTGGATTTGTGTTTTATGATGACAAGGAACGTCTGAGATATGCTGATAAGGAGCTTGAAGATATGTTCCATGATATGAGTGTGACGGAAGTAAGTAAGATAGGTGTTGTTCAATCTTATAAGCTTCTTATGAAACAGTATAACGAGTTTAAGGATATGAAAGCCAATGCCACAGGGAAGACGAAAGCCGACGAGTAAGGACGCTGATCGGGTTAACGACAATCTTGAGGTCATAGCTAAGGCTATAAATGACGCTAAGATTTATATTGATAAGCATCCTTGGGACAAGGAGAAGCCGGAGGATATGGCTAGGGCATTTGACTTCATATCAAAATTAATCGATAAGATAAATACATGGAATGATTCTTATATGGAGAAAAGTGGGATTATGGATGTATATAGGTCTGTAAGCAATGTCCAGAAAAAGGAACGTAAGGGTCAGGTTTCTGGTGGAATCGAGTCTGTTTTAAAGGATATTATAAAATGAGTCTAAGCACGAGTCCAGAATTTTATGTAAACATGAAAAATCCTCCTGTATGGAACGATCTGTTCGGTTGGGAGGATCAGGATGACGATGTTAAGCAGTTCTTTAAAGAAGAGGCTTATAAGGTCAAGTACGGGGTGACTATCAATGGTACGTTCATCCCTCCATGGCTTTATTGGCATGTTAATTTCTTTCCCGTATTCCAGGATCTTCCAAACGGGGAACGTGTGCCAGCGATCAGTCGTTTGCGTGATAACGAATGGTTTTTCGCCGAGATGTACCAACGTGCCCGTATGGAGAAGAAAGGGTTGGGAATGTTTGGTACTCGTCGTTTTGGCAAGGCTCTTCTGGACTCGGAGCTGATATATACTCCTCATGGATCTAAGAAAATAGGATTCGCCGATATCGGGGATATCATATATGGTGATGATGGTAAGCTTACTACCATAGTGGGCGTATACCCTCAGGGATTCGTTGATACGTACAAAGTGACCTTTGAGGACGGTCGCAGCGTGGTGTGTTGCGGGCAGCACCAGTGGAAAGTCAAGTATCATGGTGATTATAAGGTTATGAGCACTATGGGTATCATCCATTCTGACTTCTCCAAAATAACTATAGATATTGGGGAGGCGGTAGATTTCCCTGAGCGGCGGTGGCTGATATCGCCCCAGCTCATGGGGTCTCTGGCCGCCTCCTTCCTTTGTGGAGCTACCGACAGGATCTTTGAGCTAAGCAAGAAGGAGATGGATGATGTCATTTATTCATCCAAAAAACAGAAAGAGTTGTTCATAAGATCGTTTATGAAGATCGCTTGTGGTATAAATACCGGTGACGATCGTTTTAAGGTCGTTTATAAAAGCGAGTATATTATATCCTTTGTAAGGAAAATATTTTGGTCTATGGGGTATTATTGTGTCATGGATGGTGACGATATGTATATATCTAAGACCCACGATAGGCTTAGGATATCTGATATAGATTATTACGGTAGATATAAGGCTACTTGTATTGAGGTCGATAATAAATCGCATCAGTTTCTTACTACTAATTTTGTCGTATCCCATAATACAACCATCATGTCATCACTTCTCCAGATGAACGCTACGATGACTATCGGTCTTAGTCATTCTGTAGTAGGATTCAGCGACAGTGACTTATCCAATATCGGCGAGTATTGTGAGTATGGTCTTGATCATGTGCATCCTTTTTTCAGGATCAACAGAACCAAGACCGACTGGAGTTCGGGCGTTACATTAGGCAAGAGGATGTCCAATGGTGTACGTGATATCCATGCCATTATCTCTATAGCCAACATCAACATGGGTAGGAAGACCTCCACGCAGAAGACGGCTGGTTTGACACCGGCTACGGCTATTTTCGACGAGGTTGGTAAGGGACCTATCAAGAAGCCGTACACGGCCGCCATGCCTTCCTACGACACGCCTTATGGCTGGCGTCTTAGCCCTATCTTGGCCGGTACTGGTGGTGAGGTAGAATTATCCAAGGACGCTCAAGAAATGTTTTCTGATCCCGAGACATATAACCTTCTGGTCATGGACTGGGATATCCTAAACCGTAGAGCCATGAAAGGAAAAACATGGAAAGAACGGAAATGGGCGATGTTTGTTCCGGGACAAATGGCAAACTCCGGTGTCAAGGTAACTATAGGTTTGGGTGATTATTTAGGAAAACCTGATGATAAGAAGCTTAATAAGATCAAGATTGACGCCACAGACTTCGAGGCTAGCACCAATAAGCTTAATGAGGAGCGGAAGAAACTATCTACAAAGGACAGGGTAGCCTATACCTCTCATACCATGTTCTATCCTTTTACGATTGATGACTGTTTTTTAAGCTCTTCTCAAAATCTGTTCCCGGTTGAGTACGCTATCAAGCATAAGAACGATCTTCTTGAGTCGGGTCAATATAGCGGCATGCTGTGTGATGTTTTTCTTGAATCGGGCAATAAGCTTGGTACTACGAAATCTAATAAACAGCTAGCTGGTTTTCCGTTTAGTGGAGGTGTTATTGACGCTCCTGTTCAGATATTTGAGATGCCTCAATCTAATAGGTTTGATGATTTTATATACGTAAGCTCGCTCGATCCGTATAAGCAAGCGAAGTCTGATACCCCTTCATTAGGAGCTTTTTATGTATTCAAAAGGCGTGTTGGTATTCGAGATCCTTATGCCTATAGAATAGTGGCTTCATACGTATCCCGCCCATCATCCATAGATCAGTTTTGCCGTACTTGTGAGGTGCTTCAGAAGGGATATGGTGCTATATGTCTTATGGAGAACGCTGACCAGATGTATGAGCAGTATCTTAATCGGAAGAGTGGTATGCCGGCATCTTTCTTCCTGTTTGCTGGTGAGGCAATAGCCAATAAGTATGTGAAGGCCGGCTCCCGGCAGAATAGCAAGTTAGGTCTATACCCTACCCCCGGTAACCAGAACCTGCTATTCTCGTGTGTCGTGGATTACTGTTGGCAGGATTTCGTTATCGGATATGACGATAATACCGGTCTTGATATAACGGTGAAGGGCATTGAGTTGATCGATGACATAGCTCTACTGGATGAAATAATACAGTACAAGTCCGGATTGAACGTCGATAGAATTATATCGTTTGGTCATGCTTTAGCTTTAGCTAGGTATTTTGACGATAACAATTACATGCCTAAATCGAAGATCGAGGAGATGAATAACGCCCGTAAGGAAGACGCTTATAAGCACCATGAGATATATGCCTCTGCCTTTGGATCGGTATCTATAGGTGCGTTTCGGTAGTTTAGTGTTGCTTAATAACTTATCTTTGCTAAAAACAAATTAGATTGACATGGAGATTTTCAATAGAGATCATTCGTTTCCTGCAAAAGGGGCGCTATTAGGATTACCTCCTCAGGCTATTTCCACGAAGAAAAAGAACAGGAAATGGAAAGAGGATTGTATGGACGCTCTTGAGGTGATAGGATTAAAACAATATGATCGTAACCAAATGTACCGTGACTATTATCTGATGGCGGATGGTAAGTTATCTTTTATGGAGATGGCGGATGTTATCCCACAGTTAAGAAACGTACAGAAGTTAAGGAGTGATATAAGGATACCCTCTTTCTTGAAGCATTATGATATCATAGGTGGTATCGTGAATGCCTTTGAGGGATGGTTGACGAACCTACAGGATAAATATACTGTTAACGAGGTAGGGGATCTGGCTATAAGCGAGTACGAGGATACGATGTCCAACTTACTTCACCGCCATATCCAAGAACAGTGGGATATTATAGTCAACCAACGTCTTGTTGAGGCCGGGCTTGATCCTACATACAATGAGTTTAATTCCGAGGAGGAACGTCAGGCTTACGCCCAGCAAATCCAGCAGGCCAAGGCGTCTATGACCCCTGACGATATCCAGAGGTTCATGAGCACCAGATGGAAGACGCAGGCGGCTGTATGGGGAGATCATACGATCGAGGCTGATCGTAGCAGGTTTTATATGGATGAGCTTGACAGGGAGAATTTCCGGGATCGTCTTCTTAGCGGAAAGATGTTTCGTAATCATTTCGTCGGTTTTGATTACTATCGACCGGAGGTGTGGAGTCCGATGGAGGTGTTCCATCCTGATGTAAAATATCCGCAATATGGATCTTATGTAGGCCGTCTTCATTATTATGAGGGTGTTGAGTTGATATCAAAATACGGCCATAAGATGACGGCCAAGGATAAACGCCGGATTATGGGCGGTGATGATGATTACGAGGGATGGGTATCCAATGACGGTACTAGGTATGATTGGAAGAAAAAGAAGCCGTCTATTACCGGTATGTATGAGAATGAGGTTATTCCATGGAAAGGATACCATGACTATGAGTCTATAGTCGCCGCTGAGGACTATTATGGTGTTCCTATGGGAGAGTACCATACCTTCGGCCCGGACGGAGAGGAACACACCCAGCCCCGCTTCTTGCCCCGCTTCCATCCCTTTGGCTATTTTAACTCTGACATGTCCAATGGAAAGAGATATGAGATAGATTCCCGTCTTTTTAGAGTCATGGAAGGATATTGGGTGTCCATGAAACCGGTATTTCTAATAACTTACATGACGGAGACCGGGATGGTTGATCAGGAGCTTGTAACTGATGAGTTGCTTCCGGAGTTCTTAGAGAAGAATGGCATAAAGAAAGTAAAGAGGGTTATGGCCGATGCTGTTGGTGATCCTGAGGTGAACACCTATATCTTGGAGTATGTGCCTGAGGTTAGGTTTGGAGTTAAGATTACTGGAGGTAATTTAATGGATAAGCCTATATATATTGGTGGGGATCCAATACCTCATCAGATACATGGTGACAGCAGTCTGTATGATTATGTCATTCCGGTTTCGGGATTTATAGGGGCTAGTCTCGCTGATCGCATACAGCCGTTCCAGATGATGTATAACCTTGCTATGAACCAGCTATACAATAACGCCGAGAAGGAGATCGGTAAGTTCTTCTTAGGCGACTTAGGATTCCTGCCTACGGAATATAAGGATATGATGGACAAGAAAGGGGCTTTGGCTACTTTCATGCAGATCGTTAAGTCTGTCTCGTTTATGGGTGTAGGTGGTAATGACACGAACAATCCTTACCAGAATCCGCAGATGAGTAGCATATATAACCAGTTTGGTGTATATGATCTTACTAATACAGATCAGATAAGATCCCGTATGGAAATGGCTTCTTACGCCTATATGATGGCTTATAGGATGATAGGTATATCTGAGCAGGCTATGGGTCAGTCAACGAGATACGAGAGTTCTACGGGCGTAAAACAGGGCGTTAATGCCACGATGTTACAGACCCAGACTTATTTTAATGACTTCGATGATTTTAAGAAGCGGACGTTGGATATCCATCTTGCCGTAGCTCAAATATGTCAGAAAGAGGGATATGATTGGACTGTGATGTACAGGAATAGTGATCTATCCTTGGCTTATGTTAGTCTTACGGATAATAGCCTATCGTTACGTCATCTTAATGTTATGGCTGTTTCTAATTCCAAGAAACGTCTGGAATTGGAGAATTTGAAACAATATATATTACAGACAAATACGTTAGGTAATGACTTACTTGATATCACTAGGATGATGAGCGCCAACTCAACGGCTGAGATGAATCAGATCGGAAGGGATGCTAGATCTTATGCTGATCGTGTAAGGCAAGAAGAATACCAGAATCAACAGCGACTTGTCCAGCAACAAGCAGAGGCCGAGCAACAGGCACGTAATGATGAGCATGAGAAGGATAAGGAGCTGGCTTATATCAAGGGCAACTTCGACTTAAGGGGTAAGAGCATAATGGCCGCCGGTCAAGCGGCTAGGACCGAGAACAACTCTGAAGGCATGGATTATGTCGAGGCTATGGCTGATAGGGCTTTAAGGGAAAGAGATCTTGATATCAAGGAAGAGGATATGAGAACCAGACAGGCTAATGCCGAGGCTGAGCGAAGATCTCGTGAGGAGATAGAAAAAAGGAAGTTGGAATTAAAAGAAAAGGAGATAGATTCTAGGAATAAAAGATCTGATACAGATAGGTTTACGTCTATAATAAACAAGAATTGATTACAAGTTTTGTAAATATTTTTACAAAATCTGTAATCATTTTGGCGTAAAATTCTGTCATATACTATAATGGGTTTGATTTGATTGGTAATTGTGTTAATGATAATTTTGTAAAAAGCAAAAAAGGAAATTGTATGAATGACATGGGTGATTTCGCTAAGGGTTTTAAGACCATGAGTGTCGAGGAACTTTTTTACCGTGGTGACGGTGATGGCGATAAGAATAATATCGAGGGTAAATATGATAAGGATGGTAATCCTATAGGTGATACCAAGGAAGAGCCTGCCGACGGCGGAGCGGCTGACGGTGGCGGGGATAAGGGCGGCGACGCTACCAACCCAGACCCGGGTTCTCTTGGCGAAGGCGGTGCTGATAATAATAACGTGGTATCAGGGTTTAACGGGAAATCTTTCTTGGAGAAGATGGCCGCAAGAGGCATCATCGACAGTATTGATAACCTTGATATTATGGTAGATGACAAGCCAGTCGATCTTTCTACTATCACTAAAGAGGATGATTTACTCGATATAGTGGAGGGATTGATCAAGGACAAGGCTGATGAGTTGTTGAAAGACAAGGTTGATACCGGCTCGATGTCTGATTTCATGAAGAAGATGATAGAGGTGGATAAGGCCGGTGGTAACGTTGGCCAACTATTAAGCCAATATCAGAGTATTCAGGCTCCGTTGGATAGCCTTGATATGAGTAATAAAAATGATCAGCTTGCGGTTATCCAGCATTATTATAAGATGTTGGGTATGCCGGAAGACGAGATAAAGGATAATATGGAGATGATGATCGGCAAGGGCGATGAGTTTATTGAGTCCAAGGCCAATAAGTTCCATGATATCCTGAAAAAGGAGATGGATAACCTTATCGAGGAGGAGAAGAAAAAATCCGAGAAAAAGAAACAGGAGTTGATTGAGCAGATGAAGATCTATAAGAAAGGTCTTAAGACGTCTATAAGCTCAGGATTTCAGTTGACTGACACGATGATAGGTAAGGCTGTCGATTTCGTTACCAAGCCGATAGACAATCAAGGTCATACGGCTATAGATAAAGCTTATTCGGAGGCTATCAAGAATCCGGACATGGCCGCTGATTTGGCCTTGTTCTTGATGAATAAGGACGAGTTCCTTAAACAGAAAACCAACAAGGCTAAGATGGAGGTTAATAAGAAGACCATCACTCTTCTTTCTGGCAATAAGGGAGGAAAGCAGAATAAGACTAATATCGATAACGATACTATAGAAGCTAACTTCCTTGATCTGAGTGGATCAAAGAGTGTATAACATTAAAAGATAGATAATTATGAATCATTTTTTAACAAAAAGTTTTCCGGCTACCGTGAATGGTGATAACGTTATTGCCTTCACCGATGCCAAGAACTATAAGACTTCGCTCGTAGAGCATAACTTAGGCTCATTGGCGAGCTGGTATTATGAGGATCCTGATAAGAATCATTTGGGTCTGTTGAATCTGTTCTCTAATATCGCTAATTACCCCGTTCCGATGTATATGGGTATGATTAATAACGGCGCTACGATCTCCGTTAACGGTATTGGAGCTTCTTTCCGTTATGATTTACCTGTTACAAAGACATTCGCTGTCGTTACGGCTGAGGATACTTCAGGTCATCATCTAAAACCGGGTATTGACGGTAGTTTGTTTGATATCGTTTTGAATACCTCTGAGTTTACGGCTTATGATGTCATCACCTATGACGCCGCTAACGGCTGTAATATCCTTATCTCAGGTGAGATCCCGTCTAAGACAGAAGGTGATTTGACACGTTATTGGGGTCGTGTTATCGGCGGAAAGGCTAAATACTTCCCTAAAGAGAAATTACGTCCGGGTATCCGTTACTGGAAGATCGGTCATGCTCTTGGAGAGTATAGCACCCAGTTCTCTAAGGTATCTGGAGCTGACAAGGCCGGTTCCATGACCTGTGAGTTTCGTTTAGGAAACCACCGTGGTGTTGAGGGTGAGACAACTATGTATGCTGGTATGAAGTCCATGCAGGCCGCCCAGAACAGCACTTCAGAGTTTGTGGAGACCGCTCTTCGTCGTATGAATGCCATGAGAAGTGAGTATGAGGGTAATATTCCTGATTTGGCTATTATCGGTAAGACTGTTAATGGTAGACTTGATTTGCGTACGGCTAAGGTAGCCTCTACGTTGGAGGTGTTCTGTATGGCTGAGTTGGTTAAGTTGGAGGCAAGACAGTTGATGTGGCAAGAAGGTGGTGTTATCATGGATCAAAATGGTCCTATCCATTTGAATGAAGGTATCTATCGTCAGCTTCGCCGTGGTTACACTATCTACTATAGCCGTCCGATGGGTATTACTAAGGACACGCTTATGGCTGCCGCAGCTTATATTTTCCGTGGACGTCAGGATCTTCCTATTACGGAGCGTAAGATTAAGTTCAAGGTAGGAGCTATGGCTATGATCAATTTAGAGAAGTTGATTAGAGAATCTTTCTTCACTACATTGAGTAATTTAAGCTGGGGTATGGGTAGTGACCGTATGCTGCCTTCTAACCCTATCTCTGGTACTAATGACGCCATGATCTTAGGTCCGGTTCAGGTTAAGGGAGCTTTCATCCCGGGCATCGGTAATGTTGAGTTCGAGCATGATCCTTCTTTGGATTACGCCGACATGACAGATCGTAGCGAGTTGGTGAATGGCATGTATCCTAGATCCTCTTATTCTTGTATTATCGAGAATATCACTGACGCTGGATCAACTAACGCATATTCCGCTATTCCTAATACGGCTAACGCTAAGTTAGGTAATATGAATAACAACGTATTCTATATCAAGCCAGAAGGTGTAAGCATGTGGTGGGGTTATGAGTACGGTCGTTGGGCACACAAAGCCAACGGTAATGAGATCGTATCATCCTTGCCGGGTATGAAAGAGCAATTCTGGTGTCATTCCGCTTCCGCAGCATGGGTTATGGATAACAGTAAGTTCTTGATTATCGAGCTTCAACCGAACTACTTCGGCTAAGTTTTTTCATATATGTAATTTGGTTTTTAGAGGGGAGGATATTCCTCTCCTCTTTTTTTAAAGTAACGCAAAAAGGAAATGAAAGAAATTTTAAAATCAAGGAAGGTATTGGCCGAGGTAAACGGTTTCAATATCATGTCAGATACCTTATATGAGGTTGTAGGCAAACACGATGGAAGTGCTCCTCAGGCCTTTCAAGACGCTAATATAGCTAAAGCTCCGTTCCCGGAGAACGCCACTCACGTATGTTGCCCTTGGGATGATTTCTCCAAGGCCTATAACACCGGTTTTTATCCAAGATCAAGATGCTATAATGGTCTTGACAAGAATGAGATCGACAGGCTCGTCAAACAGCGGGTAGATAATATCATGAAGCCTTTCGAGGAAATGTCGCAGATGGATCTATCTCAAACCAATTTAGAATTTTGGGATGACGCTAAGGATAAGATCTTCATGGGTAAGGTTTATAATACGGCTAATACCGTAGATCTATTTTATTTATATCTGGCTGTATTTTCCGGCATGTTGACTCCTCAGGAAATGGATGGAGATCCTGTCTTCATGAACTCCATGTTCTGTTTCGTGGAGAAAGACAATATGAAGGATTTCGTTCAGCAGCGTGAGATCAATAAGATGAACATCAGCTATAAGTTTATCAGCGCCCTTAAGAAAGGCGGCGACGATCGTCAGGCTGTCATCGATCTTCTTCTTTACATCGGTATCGTAACTCGCCCGGATTTCACGGAGGATGAGTATTATACAGGATCTCTATCAAACTGGATGAATGAGAAGAAGACCAATGTCGATTATCTGCTTGATATCTGGGATCGGTCATTGGAAGGCGATTTCAAGGAAGTTCTTGAGTTTTACCGTATCGTAAACGTCCTTCAACGAAATGGTCGTATCAATATGACTCCATCCGGATTACAATATAATGGCCAGATCATAGGACCTGACGTTCGGACATCCGCTGAGTTCTTGGCTACCAAGAAAGACTTCATTAACATAAAGGCTGATGTATTGGATGAGTATGAGGAGATTATATCTATGTCTAATATCGATGATAAGTCCAAGACCAAGAAGGTTAAGGATATTAAGAAGAAGGATGACGTAGAGGAAGGTGATAAGGTTAAGGAGGAATAGCGATGACAATCCAAGAAGCGTATCTAAGGTCTTTGCAGAAGAACGAGCAGAATCTGGCCAATGGCGGGATTAAGCTGGATCCGGGAAGGTTCGTGCTGTTGTTCAACGAGGCCCAAGACCGGTTGGTTAAGTACTATCTAAATAGGAAGGATGACGAGACTATACGCTCCATCCAAAACCTTCTTGTTTATTGGATGTCGTTGGATAATGCGGGTAGGATGGATGACCCTGAGTCTACGTCCTTTAACTTACCTGACGACTATCTATGGTTCTCTAACATAAAAGGAGTTTTCTCATACAAAGGGTGTGAGGCCACTGATTTCGTTATGTGGGAGGCTAAGAACGAGAATATCCATGAGCTTCTTGGAGACGAGAATAACCGTCCTTCTTACGACTACCGTGAGACATTCTACTCCATAGGGAACGGGAAGGTCGTGGTCTACGAGTCAGGCTTCCGTACCGAGGAGGTTAAGATGACGTACTACCGCCGTCCTGTCAGGGTGGACCTATCGGGGTATATCAACGCCGCCGGTATCCAATCCACGGACATCGACCCGGAGCTGCCCGATCCTTTAGTGGAGGAGATTCTGGACATGGTCGCTAAACAATTCAACCTTAATGAGAATGAATTGTATAGATATAGAATGGATAAGGATAATGTGGCTTCTTTTAAATAAACAACGTTAGTTTGATAGAAAGACCTGCCTAGAAATAGGCGGGTCTTTTTTTTATTTCATGGTATGTGTGTTTTTGCTTTTTTATTCCTATATTTGCATAATATTTAATTGTGTAAAATATTATGATATGATTTCAAGTAGTAAAATTTTATTCGGTGTACCTATTAGATGTGATGAAGAAACATCATTTATGTCTTTGACTGACTTGCAAGAGGCTTATTTAAGAAAGAGGATCGTAGAAGGATGGAGTGATAAGAGGATAGAGGGAATTTTATCCAATAGGAATAGTTCTGAGCGTATATATTATGTTATAAAAGACAAGTATATAAGAGGTATATCTTTATCAAGTTTTATTAATGACGTAAACAATACCTCTCTTGTCAAGACATTAAAATCGCTTGGGGTGTATAAATCTACCGGTAGAGGATCGAATAGGTTGGTTATGTGTGCTAAAGAGATATGGATGATGGTCGCCATGGAATTACATCCATCTATATATAATGAATGTATAAAAATGTTTGGAAGATCAGATATAAGCAATGACGCTATTATATATATAAGGGGAGGAAACGAGTATAGTGATATGTATAGGTATCTGTCTTCATTTTTTAGCTCCGATGATATTGAGAGAATAATTTTTGCTATAAATAAGACTGTTACCGGTGAATGTGATAAGTTTTTATACACCAAGCAAGAATCGGAAAGGATTGTTTGTATTCAAAAGGATATATGTAAGTTTATAAAAATGGGTATATTCGAATCTGTCGATGATATAATTGATATATTGGTAAATGATGTAGATGATGATCATGATTGTAATATATTCACCTATTTGGCTGTCGATGGTTTAAGTAAGGATATTAAAATAGGTAAGACGTTTAATGTAAAGAAGAGAGAGAGGGATTTAAGATGCGCTAATCCAAGGTTAAGTATCATAGCTTGTGTAAAAGGTGATATAGAGAGATGTTTGCATGATAAGTTTTCCGACAAGAGGATTTCAGGAGAGTGGTTTTCATTGTCATCTAATGATGTTGATAATATTATAAATGAATATGGATTTGTTTTAATAGAGTAGCTTTACAAAAAATGTAATCCGTATTAATATTTATATACTCATGGCTGTACTTTATTGTCGTGATCGTCTTTATTATTATGTTTGCGTTAGGTAAATAATTTTTTTAAACTAAATATTGATAATATGTTGCACAGACCGCAAGACCGGGTACTTTTCGTATCCCCACACGCTAAGATGGTGGATGTTGATTCCATCTTCTTGAAGGAAGGACAGATCGGTATTTACGATACTAAAGATACTTCCGAGAACGGTTGTAAGGCCGTTACTGATTTTACCGGTAAGCCTCGTAATGATAAGCGTTATGAGATCCGTATCGGTCGTAATGAACAAGCGGCTTCCCGCTCTATATATGATAAGGATTTTTCCACGCCTTTGTTCTCGTTGAATGAGATCACCGAGATTTACGCTTCCTGGCCGAAGAAAGATCATGCTTATGTCGATGATGTTATCTTAGGATACAATGGTGTTTCTGATGACACGGCATTCTCAGTTTCCAAAGGAGACCGTATCGCTATCCGCTTGGTTCTCGCTGGTCGTGCCTTTGAGCTTCTTGGCTATGAGGAGGGTCGTGTAGAGATCAATGACGCCATTCTTTTGGATGATTGTGATAATACGCCAAATCAATGCGAGGAGTGCGATCCTTGCGAGGAGGTTGATTTGTTACCCGCCGTATTGAAGTGTATCGAGCGGATGAAGAACCAGCCTATCGCTGGAGGTGGTAAGGTGTCCGATTATATTGATATCACTCCGGTCACAAGATGTACTAACGAGGCTACTGAGCCTGATACGGAGGATGTCAATTTCTATTGCATGGAGGTATGCGATACTGGTGATGATCTGGCCTTGGCTGAGGTTCGCGCCCAATATCCGGGGTTGAAGATCGTACGAGAGACTATTGAGGGTAGCATGTCACGTTATAAGGTTATGAAGAAAGGGGCTAAACCTGCTGACTATACCCAACGTCTTATCTCTATCATGAAAGGATGTACAGATTGTCCTCCTAATTATACGGAAGTTAAGGGTGGTTATCTTTATTCTATTTCTTTGGAGGATGATGGTGTTGATATGTCTACTACGGTAGAATCTTTACCTAACGTGGTAGCTGATACGGTTAATAAGATGAGCCAGATCAAGGGATCGGGTTTGTATATCGCCGCTACTTCAAAGAAATTGACGGATGAGGAGATCTCTACTTTCGTGGAGGCCAATCCTACGGCTATTATCTACTATGTGGCTAAGACATCCGATATGTGTGAGAATCCTACGGTTCGTACCGCTTCTTGGTCGGCTTGTGGTTCTTGTAAGGTATCCACCGAGAAGTATTATATCACGATCCCGGATGATGAGTGCGGAAACAGTGCGTTGGAGGAAATCAAACAGGCTTTCCCGGAACTGGAGATCACTGACTACGGTACTCCTGCGGCTTGCCAGCATAGCTTCCAGACAGAGGTATATACCAATATGTTGTGTGATGAGTGTGACAAGGTGTTCGAGGGATTCTTCACCAGCAATGCTCCGGCTTCCTATCGTAACCGTATGTGGAAGAAATTGGAGTCGGCTCAGGAACTTGGTACTAACTGCAAGTGCGGTATCCGTTTCCGTGGTAAGGAAATGTTATTATCTCCGTCAGAGTGCTTGATGGATAAAATGACTTATGTAGAGGATAGCGTTGAGATCGTTGGCGCTAGCGGAGGTTATCCTGATTCTCTTGACGAGGGGTCTCCTATCTGGTGGGATCAACTTAATTTCGAGAGACTGTCCAGCAAAGCACCACGTACTCATGTCGGCGGTAATATGATGGATGACGAGTTGAAGGGCTATGCTCATTTCAACGGTTTCCCGAAACATCAGGATTTCATGGGACGGACATTCATGAACGAATACAGCCGTGTTGAACAAACAGCCCAATACGTGGACTTCCAGATCACGATTAATCCTCATAGATACGCTCAGGGATTCGGAAAGGTTATCGCCGATGATCCGGTTAACCTGATCTTACGTGTACGCTATGGCGCTCATGAGGGTGTTCAGGAGATGATCAATATGATCGGGGCGGCTGCTGGTCTTGGTCCGGCTATCGTAACCGAGCCGAAATAAAGAACCTTTTTTGCGTTCATATATTTCCTAAAGGGGAGAGATTCAATTCTTTCCCCTTTTTTATTAACTTTGAGGCATAAGAACTTAAATATTGTAGTATGTCCGCGATTAATGAGTATTTAAAGAGACTGGCTTCTATATTCGGAAGCATGGGTTTCTCCGTTCCGCCAGATGACTTCTCAGGTGTTGTTATAGACGGAAAGACGTATCCGGTCATGATGAGGAATGACGGGTGTTACGTGTACTTCGATGATAAAGGAGTAAAGAGACTTGTAAGCGAGGTTCCTAAAAAGGACTATCAGTTCATTAACATCAAGGACGCCCGTGTGTCGATCGTCAACCAATGTTATCGTACTCCGGGAGGTCAGGTAGAGGCTCGTATCCATACCTATATGAATAATAAGGGTGAGATATTGGCCGAGAAGATATTTATCATCAACTCTTCAGATGTTGATACGCCTATTGGTACGGAATTGGATAAGATTCCTACCGAGTGGGTAGCTATAGATTGTAGCATAGCGGAGATGACCGATCGGGAGTTGATATTCGTAAGTAAATGTTACGCCACGGAAGGGGGCAAGGTCCAGATCGAGGGCGTTGAGTCGGTAGACCCCCGCCTGAACCCGGAGGTATCCCATTATGAGGTGGTAAATACGACTGACGATAGCAATCCTATCGGTACGGAGTATGATAAGATACCCGATACATGGAGTCGTATAGTATGTGATTTCCCGGACATGACCCAAAGGGAGATAATACCGGTGCTTAAATGCTTTGATACCGGAACCGGAAGGGTGCAGATAGAGGGATATAAGATATTTGATTACGAGATGGGTACCAGAAAGGAATGGTATCGCGTCAAGCAAAGTACCGATCCTGAGAATCCGGTAGGTAAGTTTATCACCAGCATAAGCGATGACTGGGTTGAGGTCGTTTGTGACTTCACGGATATGGAGGACCGGGATATTGAGGTAACTGTAGAATGTTATAAGACACCGGCCGGTAAGGTGAAGCTGGAGGTTCTCACGTCATGGGACGGGAATATAGGAGTTAGGGATAAGAACTATAAAGTCCTGGAGACTACCGACCCGTCACAACCTGAGGGCGCCAGCTTCAGTTCCTTGCCAGATACGTGGGTAAGGACTGTCTGTGATTTCGACGATATGGAGGAGCGTGACATCCGGTCTTATGTCGAGTGTTATGACGGAGGCAATGGCAATGTCAAGCTTCGTAGGCTGGTTTCTTATGACTCCAAGATAAAGGCAAGATACGTCCGCTTCGAGGTGCTTGAATCGGATGACGCCGGCTTCGTTCCGGGGGCCGAACTAGCTACCCTCCCGGACGGATTCTCTTTGGTGTCTTGTGATTTTACGGATATGGAAGATAGGATGCCTATTGATATCGAGGAGTGTTACAAGACATCAGCCGGAAGCGTGCGTATGAGACATGTGGTGTCTTATGACGGTGATCTTGGGAAAAGAAACCAGTTCTGGGAGATTGTGGACTCGTCTGATAATAGGTATGGGCTAGGAAATAGGATAAATAATATCCCTGCGGATTTTATCCGTGAAAGGTGTGCTCTAGAAAGGTTGGATGATCGTATTACCAGAAATGCGGTAGAATGTTACTCGACACAGGGAGGATCGGTAAGGATTAAATCCACTTACGTTATCAACCCTTTAAATCATGTTAGGTCGTATAATCATCATGTATTGAGTTCTACAGACAATGATATCCATGTTGGTACTCAATATACCTCTTTGCCATCTAATTTCACTCGTATCGAATGCGAGGAGCCGGATTATATGGATCGACTTATCGATACCACTGAGACTTGTTATGATACCGGAAAGGGTACGGTTAAGATCAGGAGACAGGAGTCGTTGAACGGAAATTTGGATGTAAAGACTTTCGACTATAAGATCGTTGAGTCTACCGACACCGATCATCCTATCAATACTACCCCTACGCAGACGGTTATTAACGGCTGGACGGTTATCAGTTGTGATCTTAATATCATGGACGTGGATGATTGTTATGAGATCGGTGGTCATAAGATACATTTGAAGGGATTCAGGACAGTCAATCCGGCATTGCAGGATATTAAGTCTATATTGTATGTCGTGTACTCTGATCATCCTGATTATAATGTAGGTGATGAGCTTACGTCTATACCGGATGGGGCTAAGGTGACGATCTGCGATTACGCGGATAAGAGCCAAAGACATATGGTTCCGGTGCGAGAGTGCTATGAGGTGGCCGATGGCCGGTTCTATGTGGAGGGGAGCCGGTTGATTGATAACAATATGGTCGTAGAGCGGACGTCGTTGATGGTGATGGAGTCATCCTCTACTACCTACCCGGTGGGGACTACGCTGACCGCCATTCCTGTTGGCGCTACTATCGTGGCTTGTTTATGTCAAACCTGTTAATCTGAACGGCTATGGTTAAAGTATGTAATGATTATTTTATGATTGACGCCTTAGCTGGAGGTCAGGTCGTAAGAAAAAGGAAATATCGTCGTGAGAATACGATGATAGGATATAAGTGGTATGATTATAATGGGGTCGAGGTAACTGACCCCATTGAGATATCACGTCTTGACGGATTGGCTACTAAGCATCAACGTGTTGATGAGGCTTATGATGATCATGCCATTTTCATGTCGTCAACAAACTACGTTAACAGCGTTTCCGGTATACCTATGGATAAGCATATGGTTGTCGTTGAATGGAGACCGGATAGCGAGCAAGGTTTTGTCACCATGGCTCATAATGAGGGTCTTGACGGGGACAGCTATTATATAGTTGTTATCAATGCCGGAGATAAGCAGGCTACGATCTACACCCCCGTGGACCCTGAGGATCCAAAGGATGGGACTTCCCGTGCGGTTGATGGCGATAACGTCTCTGTTGGTGGATCATATGTCTCTATATCTCCCAAGCAAGTAGAGAGGATAAGGGCTACTTTCCGTGATGGTAAATGGTATTATGAGTTGGTCACGAAGACATATCCTAGTAATACCGGAGGCATTAAGATCGGGGATGTCGATTATGTTACTTTCAGGTATTTATGGGATGAGAGTTCGGGAAGGGACTTGGATACGATGACGGAGGCTCTCAACTCGAATGTCCCGACTATCGACAATCTTGGTGTTGGTTATAATGGCCCCGGTAACGGTGATGAGTCCGTAAGGAGCGTGCTTAAATGGGGTGGTGATAACACCGGGTCTGGCAAGGAGTGCGTTTGGATGTCGGTAAAGGATTTAAGGGCGCAGTATTATTCCACATTGCCGGATGAGACGCAATTCATGGCTTATGCTACATGGTTTGCTTCTATAGGTACAGGTAAATGTTCTTTTGAGCTTGTGGGTTACAAGGGTGGTACTATGAGCCAAGACGGATATAATTTCATCAATACCGGTGGATCTGTGGTGTATCAAAATACGTATGATTTTGTTTGTCATACTGGTAAGGGTTCATCTACGTATAAGACATCCTACGAGAAGGTGGCTCGTGTTACCTACAATAAGCTCACTAACGAGGTTTATATGTCCATCGGTGACGCTATAGATCAGGAGGATAATTATGATAAGTTAGAGCGAGAGATCAATAATATAAAGGAAAGACTTAGCGATGTCGAGAGCGAGTTGGCTGTCGTAAGACGTATAGCTGAGGGCAAGAATGCGGCGTATATCTTTGATACGGTCGATGCCATGAATGAGTGGCTGGCGGTTCCGGAGAACACGGCTAAGCTCCGTGTGGGAGACAGCTTCTGGATCAGGGAGCAGGAGGTACCTGATTATTGGTGGGACGGAACTCAGGCTTTAGAGCAGGAAGGCCCGAAGGTTGATTTATCTCCTTATTATACGAAAGACGAGATTAATAATATTGTCAATGATATCAATCAGAAGATAGAGGATAAGAGTACGTCGATTATCTTCGATACCTATATCCAAATGAAATCTTTCGTAGACGATCCTACTAACGCCGATAAGCTTAAGGAAGGTACCATCTTGTTGATACGAGATAAAAACGTACCTGATTATTATTACGATGGTGCTGGGATAGTCAAGATGGAGGCTGACGTAGAGCAATGTCTTTACGTTACTTTGTCTAACAAGCCTACGGAAAGCACTATAAGTTATACCCAAGATCGGGAGGTAACTAATTTCGCTCCGGGAGCTATAGCTAGGTGGATTGACGCTGACGGGAATAATGTGTTTTATAAGCTTGTAGAGATAGTAGGTGGTAAGGCTAAGTGGATTACCCTTATCGATACTAAATACGGTAATGTGACGCTACAGAGCACTTACGACAAGAATTATGAGATCGTAAATATCGTATCTGGGTCTAGGTTACAGGCTATAAATAGCGAGAAGAATGATATCAAGTTTGTTAATAGCGCTACGGGTAACGTGACTGTCGTGTTGAATGGTACTGTATCAGGGGGAGCCAAGAAGCTGGTGAGTATGCTGGCGGTGAACGAGGTAGTCTTGACCCCCGGAGCGGCGGTGTCGTTTACCCGGAACGGCGATGAGTTCGTGCTCACGGAGTTGTTTGGCGTTACTATCTTCCCGGATCTGGCGGATGCCAACCGTGAGGGAGAATGGGTGATGAGCGTAGGAGTAACCGGTAAACCGATCCTTATGGAGGTAAAGGAGATGCGTAAGTGGGATGAGAGTATAACTAAGGAGCTTACTATAGATGAGCTTAACGAGAAGTTCCCTAACGTGGATATCGGATTCGCTGTCGTATGCAAGACCATCAACAAGGTATATGAGATGGTTAACGGATACAAGGAATGGGTGTCTTATGATATAACCTCAATTAGTTGATATGGGATTTTTAGTAGGATATGATACGGCCCTGTCCTCGGTGACGTTTTATGTTAACGAGGATAGGTTCCCTTGTTATAATGGGAAGGATGCTGATTATGTGCCTGATCCGATAGTAGATTATGATGCTTTTAATCGTAATCTCAGGTTCTCGGCAAACAATCCAGGATTCGTGGACGTCGATTGGGGTGACGGGACAAAGGATCAATACCCTTTGGTCAAGATATCTGACGGTAGTTATAGGATAGTATTCAGGTCTTTAGATATTGAGTACAAAAAGAATCCTGACGATACTACATGGTGGTATAGGAAGGAGGATGGATCTCAGTATATACCGGTTCCTCCACATAAGTATAGCGATATCAGGCGTAGGGAGGTTACGATGAGGTTCTCTAACGTAATCGATGGGGAGTTCAATATGGAGGGTATTGTCCTCCATGAGTTTCCTGTAGTTAATCTACCTAATATAACTTATTTGGCTATGGTCAGGTCCGTTCTTAAAAATGGTGATATCCCATATGACAGGATAAGCAAGAGCGTTAATCTTCGTAATATACAGATGGGGTCTTTTTCTCACCCTGGTGTTTGGGATAATTGGCCGGAGGGGTTTTTAAAAATGAAAAGATTGAAGTATTTTGGGTGTAATTTCGTTTTTAATTTCGCTGATAATCCTGATTCTAATTGGAGAAGATTCTCTGAATGGAAGAATCTTACTGAATTTAACTTCAACTTGTGTAACATCCCTTCTTATGATCCGGCTTTTAATTCTATTCCAGCAAAAGGTATAAGCATTATAAGCAATCGGAATAATATACCTGTATTTGATGAGGTGGATAAGGTTGGAGATGATAAGACAGGCGTTACTTTTATGGGTGGTAGCTCATGGAAACAAGATCTAGTAGAAGGTAAGTTGAATAAGATTCAGGGCACGTATTGTAATTCAGGCACGGTACCGGTAGACGATCTCCCAGATTGGTTGTATGAGGTAAGGGAATTTAGGATATGGACTTTGCGTGATGGTGGTACATTTATAAATACGCAGGAGAGGGCTGATACGTTCGTTAACACGTTTTATGATAAGATAATGTCGTGGAGTTATATAACGATGTCACAGACGGCTTCTGACGGTAATAGGAATCAGTTTTATAAACTCACCTTAGATTTATATACTTCCGCAGCTCCTACCAACAAGAGACCATCTGGCGTTTATCAAGCCCCTGAGGGGTTTGTTAAGGGTGTTAGCAACGGTAATCCTACGACGCCTATGGAGAAGGTGTATGTGCTTACCAATAACTACGGGCAGACATGGGTCTTGGCCCCTGCCCCGGCTTCTAAGGCCGCCCTTACGAGGGCAAGGCGGGCTGGGAAGGCTAGGATCACCCCTTTCGTCCTTGGCGTAAAGGACGGCCATGTATCCGTGTTCGGCGGAGATGTATTGGATGATAATATGAGTAAGTATAATTTCGCTGACAAATACGAGGCTATAGATATCTGTAACGATCTGGGATTGGATAGTTCACCGGTTGTCGAGTATTTCAGGAGAATAGAGGAGGGAGAGGTATGAGGCTGATATGTAAGGATACGAATAAAGGCTCTATAACATTTTTTACTAAGGGTAAATATGCTTTTAGGGGCGTTAACAGGAATGATACTACTGATGATGTTCCTGATCCTATATTGGATGGTAATAATTATAATGAGACTATAGGATTTTATTCTAATGCTCCCGGCATGTGCGAGGTTGATTGGGGAGATGGGAGTAAAGAGCAATTCCCTTTTGTAAGGGCTAGGAGTGGATCTATATATGGTCAATACAGGTTGATGTTCAGGAGAAGGGATATAAGTTATCATAAGAATCCCGACAGTCACCCATGGTGGTTTTATAAGGATGACGGGAGTGAGTATATCCCTGTCCCTAATCATACTTATGATGATGGCATGGATAAGGAGCGTGTGATATCCATGTCTTTTACCAATGATGTTACGATGATGGAATCCTATAGGATTATGATGGTAGGTTTCCCTATACTTGATATGCCTAGCCTTATCAATATAATTATAAGTATTCCTGGGGATCGTACCATAACAGATATACCAAAGGATAGGATAATGAGATCGGTAAATATAGAGCGTATAACATTAAGTGAGTTTGGTGTGGATACGTTGACGTCCATCCCGGAGGATTGGAATAGACTAACTAAATTGAAAGGTCTGAATTTGTCCATGTCTATTGACTTTAGTGATACCGAAGCTTCCAATATAAGGAAATTCCCTTCCATGTGGCCTAATTTGGAGATATTGCATTTAGCTGGTGGAAGGGTAAGGTTATATCCTAAGGAATGGTTATCATTCAATAATTTAAAAGAATTGTATTTAAGTCCTGGTTATGCCACATCATCGTTTGATCCTAACACATGCCCGGCTATGGATGAGGTGGATAGGATAAATTCTAGTTTAAAGATTTTCAGTCATATAAACAAATGGTATGGATCTGTTGTAAGTTGGCATCCGTATATGAGTGGTAAGGGGTTGGAAAACATTGAGAGTCTCGACGCTTCACATAGTTATAGTAATATAGATGTAAGTAATCTCCCGGATTATATATATGAGATGAGGTCTATGAATAGCTTTTATATGCATTTCTGCTTGTCAACCCAAAGTCGATGTGATACGTTTATATCAACATTATATGATAAGGTAATGGGGTTTAATTATCTCACTATGTCCTCCTCTGCTTCTGATGGCGAAAGGAATCAGTTTTATAGATTGTATTTACTTATGTATTCGGCTTCCAGTCCTTCTGATAAAAGGCCTAGTGGCGTATTACAGGCACCTTCTGGTTTTATAAAGGGTCAGTCTAATGGCTCTCCGTCGACTCCTATGGAGATGGTTTATGTGCTTATGAATAATTATGGATGGAGGTTTAGTATGGCGCCAGAGGCTTCGGTGTTAAGGTCAATACGATCTTCTGATATTGACACGAGGTCGTATAAGCCATATAAGCTTATCGTATTTGACGATGGGCGTACCTTTGTAGGCAATGGAGATGTTTTAGCTCATGATACGGATAAGGTATTATCGTTTGGGGGTCAACCAGAAGGGGAGTATTTATGTGATTCTATGGGATTGGACAGGAATGTTATTGTAGAATATTTTAACAAGATAGGTAATGGCTAAGACATTATATAAATATGAGGCATCATCCAACAAGTTCGTGTGGTTCACCACATGGGATAGGGCACTTAGAAATTATTATACCGATGATTATAATTATGTACCCGATCCTGTCGTTGATAATCCTTTTAATTCGTTTGTTGAGTTTAGATCCAGAAAGCCCGGTATGGCTAATGTGGATTGGGGGGATGGAATAAAGGAGCAGTTTCCTATGACCAAGGTTCAAGGGGAGGATAATTATCGTATTATATTCCGTTCTTTGGCAATACAACACAGGAAAAATCCAAATACTACGTGGTGGTTCAGGAAGGAGGATGGATCGCAATACGTACCTGTGGATAATCATGCTTACGCTGATGGGAGGAGGGACGTACAACGGGCTGTATCGATAGATTTTACTTGTGATATTTATTATGCCAATATTCAAACTTGTAAGATGACGGCTTTCCCGATCGTAGATATTCCGGGTCTTGAATTTTTGGTCGTATCGCATACGCTGTATGTTAATGACGGTATACCTGTAGATAAGTTGTCAAGATCCAAAAAATTAATTTATATTGATCTTCAAAATGTAGGTGCTAGAATGACAGCGATGCCCAAGGCTATAACCAGTAAAACTGAGGTATATTATTTAAGCATGTTCAATATGCTTGATCTTAGGGATATAGAATCTAGCGGGATAAGGAATATAAAAAATATGAAAAATCTTCAAACCCTTGAATTGTCTTCATGTTATTTGGATAGGTATATAAAGGAGTTTAATGATCTTCCTAAATTAACTTCGTTGAATATAACTCAAGGCCCTTCTGATATGTGGAATTATTTTGATATAAACACCCTCCCTTTTTTTGAGGTAGATAAGATAAATCCTAACATTACTGATTTTATTTTTTTAGATGACTGGAAGAATGGAGAGAGGAGGACGGGTTGGAATGATGATAATATGTCGGGTAGAGGATTGGATCATATTACTAATTTTTACGCTTCTCATAGTAATGGTATTAGAGTGGATAAGCTGCCAGATTATATTTATGAGATGAGGTCTATTACATGGTTTGGGATGAATTGTTCCACTCATAGCCAAAAAAGATCAGATGATTTCGTAAACTCCTTCTACGACCTTGTGGTGGGATGGGATCAGATTACCATGACATCTGTGGCCAAGGACGGGAAAAGGAATCAGTTTTACGGGCTTAGTGTATCTATGTACGGCAGTATTTATCCTGACGAGAACCAACGTCCTACGGGGCAGGAACAGGCTCCGGAGGGGTTCGTGAAAGGCCAGTCCAACGGATCTCCCGCTACGCCTATGGAGAAAATATATGTATTAAAAAATAATTACGCCCAGAAATGGACGATAAAACCGGAATAATATGCTTAATATTAGTATTTTAAAATATAAATGGGGGGGGGGTAAAATCCTGTTTGCTTTATGATGAGAAGAAGGATGCTACCCAAGGTGAAGATAGTAGAGGTATTCGAGGAACTGTCCCCTCAGGATAATGGATATTGGGAGGTTCCTGATGGGGTCTATGAGGTTGAGTTCGCGTTGGTCGCCGGAGGTCTTAATGGAGAATATTCCGATGTATATAATGCCGGGAGTGGAGGTAACGGAGGTGGTGTACTGACTGGGACTATATCCGTAAATCCAGGTGTTACATATAGGGTGGTTGTAGGAGATATAGGTGGTGATAGTATATTCGGTATATATCAGGCTATTGCCGGTAAAGGTGGAAGAGGCGGATATGGAGTTGAAGGGGATGGTCATGATCCTTCCCCGGGAAATCCAGGGCAAGATGGATCATATGTTTTTAACAACAAATATCCTGACCGATACCCTTATCCTATGGGCGCTGGTGGTGGATCGGGAGCTTATACAAGAGGATGGGATATAGGCTTTTTATCCGGAGGGAAAGGCGGAAATCACGGAGGAGGTGATGGAGCTGGAGCTAAGGATGTTGAGGGCGCTATTATTAATGGCGAAAATGGAGGTAATGCCACTTATTATGGTGGTGGCGGAGGAGGAGCCTCTAAAGCGTCTAATAGTGGAGCTACGAGCGGTCGAGGAGGATCAGGTTATCGTGGTATTATTATTTTGCATTACTTTAAAAATTGATAATATGAATAGAAATGATATTATAAAAGAACTAGGTTCGTATTTTGATATAGTGGAATTGGTGTGTCCTCATACATACAATAAGTGGAAGGACAGATCGTGGCAGTTTCTTGATACTGCTTTTCTCCATAATCTTCTTATATTACGGAGGGATATAATCAAACAGCCTATGTATTGTAATAATTGGGACAAGCAGGGGCAGTTTTCCCAACGTGGTCTTAGATGCAACATCTGCCAGATAGTCAAGGATAAGAAAGATGTTTATCTATCCGCTCATGTGTTGGGTAAGGCTGGGGATTTCGATGTCAAGTCAATGACGGCGGAACAGGCTAGAGGCTTGATTTTGGATCATCAAGATATGTTGCCATATCCTTTCCGGCTTGAAGGGAAGGTGGGTTGGTTGCATTTTGATAGCCTTGATACTAGGAACGGTATACATGCTGTGGTGTTTTAGGTGCTTAATGGTATAGTAGTTAACTTTGCGAGTAGGGTATAAAATGAAAGACAAAGACATGATAGAGCGAGTAGGGGCTTTGTGGAATATTGCGCTTGCGTATGGTGCCTCTTGTTGGGTTTACTTCCAGCCAGTGCATCATTTATTGACCGTATTACTTATAGTATTAATAGCGAATTTTTTGGCTAGGTTAGCGCAAAGCGTAAGGGGCTGGAAGCTCCGTAGAAGCCGTAGGAGGAGGTTTAGTTTCAAGAGATGGTTTAGGGAGGTCAGGTTTACTGATATTCTTAAGGAGTTCGCTTTGTCTTGTTTTATAGTAATGACATTATGTGTTATATATAAGACGTTATACCCGATCGAGGAGGAGGCTAGCATGATACTTACCGTTACCAAATATGGGGTGTATATAGCCCTTGTTGGATATGTGATGCTTTTCTTGAATACGATAGGGGATGCTTTCTCTGACGCTTATTTGGTGAAGGTATTCAAAGCTGTGTTCAAGAGAATAAACGTGTTCAAGATGTTTAGCTTCTCCAAGAACATACCTGATGAGACGTTTGACGATATAAGGAGAATTGCCGATGATGAGGTTAAGGATAAGTCTTAGGGCGATTTTTTGTTTAGGTCTGTCGCTATTCCTGTCCTCTTGTGGAAGCAGGAGGCAGGTTAGCGAGGCGTCTATTGATAGCCGGCTGATAAGCAGGATAGAGACGATGATAAACGAAGTTATAGACCGCGAGATGGTGGAGATAAAGACCTCTGATCTTAATGCCGATATCGTTATAACTGAGAGGAAATTCGATACGGATAAGGATATTGATCCCGCCACGGGAGAGCGACCGGTATCGTCCGTGACTGACGCCCATATCGTCATCGGCCGGCGGGATAGCACGGTGAAGGCCGATTCCATTGGAGTTAATAAGACTATGAATGATATAAAGGATCTAGATAATAAGATAGATATCAAATCTAAGGATGTAGATGATAAGGAGGAATCGAGGTGGCCTATAGCTATTATCTTTATCTCGATCTTAGGTATACTAGTTGTATTGTTCGTATTATTGAAAAGATTCGGATTAATAAAATAACAGGTGTACAAGGAGTCTCATACACCTGTGGGTTATTATCCCAGAAAGGATTGCAAATGTGAGGTCAGTCCCGGATTCGAACCGAGGTAGATGGTTTTGCAGACCACCGACTAAACCACTCATCCAACCGACCGTGACGCGAATATAAAGATTTTATTTGACCAGATAACTTAATTGACCATCTTTTTAACTAACAACTTTCCTTAAAGCCAAATAGTTCTTATTTAACTTCTGGAACCGTAGAGATAATTGTATAGACAAGTATTGTTTTTAGGTGACTCTTGTTGGAAGCCAATGAACAAGGTGGCGGCGTCATGGCGTGGGACTGGTGGTTGCCTTCCATGGCCGGCCAGGAGCGGAGCGACTCACGACCCACCCTGCCGATTCCCTTTGGCACTTCACGCTTTAGCGCAGAAAAGAAGTAAACATATAGGATCATTATGTTTAAAGATAGTAGTCATTTGCCAAATAAGATCGAATGTAAGGATATAGTAAATATCTCAATAATACAATCATAAAGAGTCTTGAGTGGGATTATTAAGATCTTTATCTGCCAACATACTACTCATTTTTAAATTAATGTTTTTTGGATGTTTACTTTAGATAATAAAAGGCGTTAGCTAACATCATTTCATTAATAGGGTTATTAATTAGAAATTGGTAAGAATTAAATAAAGGAATGCTTTATAATGGGATTTGCTTCAGAAAGAGGCGAAGCTTCTTATTACACATGTCACAAAATGGACAACTGTGTTTCAGCAAGTTATGTTATTAATGAAATAATAATGGTGATATATGGGAAAATTAATTCATCTTATTCTTTTAAAGGTCTTATATTTTGCTTATATTTGAAGTGGACAAAATATGAACAATATGAATTTCGACTTGAATTATATAAGGAAATGCTCTTCTATGATAAAGGAATTTCCGGTGTATACCGAGGCTGAGAAGAAGCAGGTAGATGAGGGGCGTACTTGCATTAAGCTATCTAAAGGTCAGCCTATATATCCGCGTAATTTCAAGAAACGTAGAGATACTTTCGCTGGCGCTGATTATACCACGGCTAATCCTAGGAACATCAGTCCTGATGATATTTATATACCTCCCTACTTTAGGCTTAAGATTATTATGGCTATTATCATCAACTTTGATAGAGCTATAGTGTTTAATAGGATATCTGATAAAGATTTTAAGCTAGGTATGACGTACCGGTTTATCTATGAGTATGTAGGATCGTTTAAGTGTTTTGAGAAGGCTTATAAGATGATATCGATGGTAGTTGATAGCGAGTTGTCGATCATGAGATCAATCGGTGATTATAATTATAAGTGGAATATTCGCAAGGTTTATCCATCATGCTTTGTAGGCAAGGCTAAGTTCAGGTATATTGGCGGAGAGGACAATGCACCTGTAAGTTCAAAGGGGAGGGCTAATAAAGCTAGAAGAGCCGCTGTTGATTACAAGGTTATGATTATGGTGAATATCATAAATACCAGATCTGCGAGTAAGATAAGGAAGATGATTGACTCTGATGGTAGTCTTAAAAACAATGGTAAAAGGTTTGACGGTAGGAATGATAAAGTTCTTTTCAGTATATTCAATAGTCATTTGATTCACGAGGGGTTTAAGGAAGTTAAAACCTCGTCCTTATATAAGTACTTGAAAGAGACCTTAGATTTTTTAGGTGTAAGTCTATTAGAGTTAAGATCTATTGCTGATAGAGCTATTTCTGACATAGAGGATGGCAAGGAAGGATATGAGCCTGGCCTATGCTCTTATGATGACTGTTTTGATATTAATTCTTTTGTGGAGGATTCGTGATGAGTAGCTTTAGTATCATAAGAGGTGGAGATATGTCCATCGTATTTAACCACGATAATAATATGTTTAATATCCAAGAGCTATCGGATTCCATTGGATGTAAGAATATACTGTCATCTGTCGTAAAAGATCCTTTGAATGGGTCGATGTATGTTATTAAAGAGATATCCGATCAGAAGTGGGGAGATATAGTGGCTTTGGTCAGATTCGGATGTTTGTTGAATAAGTCTCTCGTAAAGGAGATAGTCGTCAAATCTATAAGATTGTGGGTAGATATTTGTGGTATGTCTTACAGCGATATCAAATCATCTACATCCGATCCTATATACAATACGTTCCTTTTTAGCGGCTATATGTCTTTGGCTGGGGATAATCCTGACCTCAAAAAGTTTATCGTGTCTCTTAGGAGTAGAATGCTTAGATATGATCTCACATGCTTATGTCTTTATTTAGCTATGTCTATGGCTATCAATGGAGGTATAATTCTAAGCGAGCAGGATCTTCTTGATGCTCTTATCTTATAGCCTCGTTTGTTTTATCGATCAAATTAGTATCTTTGTGAAAAAGATATTAAGATGAATCAGATCAATATCATACCGAAGATAATTCATGATAAGTTTGCCGCTAGGATTATCATGGATGATTACGATATAGAGAAGCCTATCGTAATTACTGTCGTAGCTAGGCGTAACGATGGTGAGTATAATACCCAGATATTGACATACCCGACATCGGGAGTCGATTATGAGGGTAATGTAAGGATGGTGTTTTTTGATGTCGCTAGGTCTCATGTTTGTCAGATAACATCGGTGTTTATCAACGGTCATGAGGTTAAGACATATTATACCGATATCCCGGATCTTGATATGCAAGCCCGTTATGACGATAGCTTATGCCGGTACGATAAGAAGGTTAATATGAATGATATTCGGCTGTCATTTCAGGTGCTAGAGACACGTGATCCAAAGGTATTGCAGGTATTGGATGAGTCCGAGTGGGGGCTACTGGAGGACAGGAAGGCGATTATCGAGATCACTACGCCGGGCATGTCCGACCCCGTTACGTTGTTCCTTGGCAAGAATCAGGTCAATACCTTTACTAGCCTAACATTAGGCCTCAATTGCTTTAATTACGATGATTGTAATGTCAAGTACCTTGATCTACCTGATGGTATATATGATATCAAGATCATAGGTAGCCCTTCTGCTTACAACTTCAGTCGCAAGTATCTTAAGACGGATCTTATACGCAGACGTCTTGATCGGCTATGGATTAAGACTGATATCCTATGCGAGGATAAGGATAAGGATCTTATAAATAAGATACAGGAGATGGAGACGCTTATGACTGTAGCGGAAGCTAACGTCAGGTTGGATAATATAGAGGCGGCTCATGAGATCATTGATCGTGTCGGAGAGCTTCTTGAGATGGCTACTAATTGCGTGGATTGTTGAATATAAAAATATTTAGTCGTGGGTTGTAATACTTGTAAGGAAAAGGCGTTAAAGGCCGAGAGAGAAAGGATTGAGAGAGGTATGATGAACCGTGCTTCCTCTACCGTTGTTAGCGATATGGAATACGCTTCTAGGAGCACCGCCGGTTGTATGGTCATGCTCGATCCGTTGAAGACCATGGAGCGTGACGTGGTGAGCATATACAAACAGACCCGTACCATAGGTGACGTGGGTATCGTCTATCTCAACATGCAGAAGAAGATCCGTGAGTGGATCAAGAACCTGCCATATGGATGCCCGCCTGACGAGGAGGTACAGGAAATGAGAAAGGAGATACTAGATGGGCGCGCAATCTATATCAAACCTTGATAGATTAGATCTATGTAAGGTCGTAGATGAATGGCTTTCTTGCCAGTGGGGTAGATACATGAGGTATCATAGGTATAGGATCGGGGACAAGCCCGATGTATCTTATTGGGGCAAGATAATTCGTCTGCAAAGGTCATTATGCGATAATGATTGCGGGTTATGCCCGGATGAGGTGAGATCGTTAAAGGAACGTGTTAATAAGTTACTGGCATGAAAAAATACAGTTGTTTACATATAACTCCGTCCACTTGCGTACCTTATGAGGGTGATCTACCAGAGTGGTCAAAGCATAAGGACTCTGATGAGTGCGTTATGATCTCTGACGTGATAGAGGAGATATACGATGAGCTTACCCGTATTAGGGAGGCTATAGACGTCCGGGATCTTGGTGAGTCTTGTGTGAAGGTAAATGGAGATAAGACTGTCGCTAAGGTGCTTTATGCTTTGGAGGATAAGATTTGTAATAGGTAACGAACCAATGGAGAAAAGTCGACATTGGTGATAATCAGATGTATAGATATTGATTTATGATGTATTACTAGATGTTAAGCTACTGTAAATCAAGTATACAATTTGTAAGGAGTCTTCTAAATAAGTAGGTTAGATAGATACTCTTGTAAGTTGTAAAATATCTTTATGTGTTAGATATAAAAAATAGCCAATTGATTTGTCATAGACGATTCGATTGGCTATTTTTGTATGTCCATCATATCTCACGATGTAATGGACATAGGTTAATTTATTATGAGTGCAAATATAATTATTTCCAATGATTCTATGAATAATAGTAGTAGGATTTTGGCGTTTAAATCCAACGAAAACGGATTATCTACAATATTTAGCTACAATGGTAATGATATAACTTTCAAAACAGAGAACGGTATCACTTATGTGAATGCTACCGAAATGGCGAAGCCGTTTAAAAAGAGACCAAATGATTATTTATCGTTATCTTCTGTAAATGAGTTAATTAATGCCATTACCAGAAAATATGGTAATGCTGATTTTCAGCCTGTTACGATTATCAGGGGTACGGTTAGTCCTGGCACATGGATGTGTGAGGATTTGGCTTTGGATTTCGCTCAGTGGCTTAGTGTTGATTTTAGGTTATGGTGTTTGGATAGAATTAAAGAGCTTCTCACTACAGGCAAATGCGTGATTCCTGATTTTAATGATCCTCCCGCCGCTGCTGAGGCTTGGGCTAAGGAATATCGTGGCAGGGTAGCCGCCGAGAAGCTGGCGTTAGAGGAGAGGGCCAAAGCCGAGGAGATGGCTAAGGTTCTTGAGTCGAAGAAAGAGGATATAAAATTTTCAGAGTCGTTTATCATGTCTGGAGAATCAGATTTGCTGGTAAGGGATTTAGCCAAGAAGCTTGAGCAGAATGATATAATTATAAGCGATAAATGTTTACGAGATTTTCTTGTTAAGATAAAGATAATAGTCAAAAGGGTTAAGGTTAATGGAGATTGGGAGATTACGGCTAATGCTGTAAGGAAAGGGTTTGCTCATTATCGTGATAAGAATATATGCACCGAATCTGGTAAGGTTATATATGCTAGGACTATCTATATAACAGGCAAAGGTTATAAACATATATTGTCGTCTATAAATGGTAGCAAGAAAAGTGATTTCATATTATGTGGAGGTATGTTTAGGAACTATGGGGTGTTCGCTGGATTGGAGTCGTTTAATCACTGGGATAATTAATTCCATTTTTGCCCAAAATTTGATAATCAGGTAACTGCGTATTTGCATTTACGGTTATGTGCCTCATGTCGGTAAAATATTTATCTTTGTGACAAAGTGGATTACGATGATATATGGAAATAAAGAAATAGTACGGACGTTCACCAGAAACAACCCGCCTGCCGGGTACGTGGGCGGCTCTATTGACTACCGAGTCCCGGCCGATGTTTATTTTGGTGATACGCAGGAAGAGGCTGACAATAAGGCTGAGGATGATATCAAGGCTAACGGTCAGGATTACGCCAACACATATGCCGACATAATACCGTCCGTATGGTATAATGATCAGATATGCGATGAGTTTATCAAGAACAATTGCGTAAGTGGTAAGGGGTCCAAGGAACAGGTATGTGTAGAGGAAGGCAGGTTTGTGTCATACGTATCCAAGAAAGACGCCAATGATAAGGCTAGGGCGGAGCTGGGACGGATCGGGCAGGGGGAGGCCAACTCCGTCGGGGCTTGCTGCGAGGACTGGGCCTCACAGCCTTTCCGTGGCGTTTTCTACAAGAACGATTGTGAGGCCGGGACATCAGGCAAAGAAGGTATTGCGTATGAATTGCCAGCCGGAGCCGTCATATCCGATATATCCCAGATTGATGCTGATACGTTAGCTTATAGGAAGTTCATGAAAGAAGGACAGGAGAAGGCTAACTCCGAAGGTAGTTGCTCCCCTGTATTCTATAATACTACGATCGGTGATTGGTTTGAGAAGGTATGCCCGTTTGGATATAAATCAGGTAAGGTATATTATTCTATCAAAGCCAACAGGTTTAGGTCATGGGTATCCGTTGAGGACGCCAACGCCAAAGCCCGTGAGGTTTTGATGGTAGAGGGGCAGGAGTACGCTGATCTTAATCTTGAGTGCGAGAAATGGATTGAGAATATTGATCAAGAGGATCAATGTTATTGGTGATGATGCGCGTTTAGTTTTCCATAATAGTTGATTTAGTGTTTGGAGGAGATTGCATGTCTCCTCCATTTTTTTGTATATATATCAATGGTGATAAGTTTATATACTGTAATACACTTGCTTATATGTTGAATATATTTTATATTTGCATACCTATCTATTCATCTCGAACCGATAGGTATTATGTTTAATTTAAAATATTGTTCAAAGTTATGAAAAGTCGGGTTGAAATCAAATCTTCTGATAGGAGATTGATGGGCGTTGTTATACCTGCGCTCAGTGATAATGGTTTTGTTAACATCACTTTAGCTATGAAAGTCTTGTCTGATGATAGGCTTAAAAAGGGCTTATCTCCTAAGAAGCTTAATGATATTATTAAGTATGATGGCTTTCAAGAGAAATGTAGGGAAATAATTAGTAGACTGGAAAACAGGGATTTATGTAAGCGGATAAATATCAGCCTACAAAACAAGACCCTAAATCTTAGTGATTTAAACAAAATGGGATTGGCATGCCGAAAGGGAAAGGGGGATGGACAGATGTGGTATATGAATCCATATCTTTTCCTTGTGGTGGCTATGGAAATGAGTCCTGAGGTTTGCGCCGATGTCGTGATGTGGTTTGTTGATAATATCGTAGGGGTAAGAAATGCCGCTGGTGACGCTTATATAGAGATGTGTAGTAGCGTATCTTCGCTTATAAGCGATAAAAGCAACTTAAAGGAATCGTTATCAAGAATTGCTAAGGGTATAAATTTTGTTGTTTTTGGCGTACATGAGGAAGGAATAAGAAATAGGGCTTCCTTCGAGGAGCTGGATATGATAGTATCAATAGAAAGAAATATATCTTACGCTATTAAGGCTGGATATATAAAAGATTATAATGGCGTTATAAACGATTTGGGAAGGCAATGGAAAGATAGATGGGGTAATCCTGTTCTTAAATTGAAGTCTTGATCCTATCTTATTATTATAGTTTATGAGTATAGGGGATACAAATGGGGTATTCCCTATATTGTTTAATAATGTATGTTATCTTGTTATCAAATCAAATAAGTATCTTTGCTAAAAACATTAATATTATTAATATGTGTAATACAGGTGGTTGTTGTCATGATCATTCACGGGAACGTCCCGAAGAGTGTTGTCATGGCGTTAAGATAGATAGATTTCTTAACAAATGCCCTAACGATCCTTGTGATCCTTGCGATCGGGATTGTCAGGAAGAACCTTGTGTTGGTTATGGATGTCCTATAACCTTGTATGATAAATGCGTCTTGTACTCAGGCGATGAGCTGGTAGCGGATGGCATAGAGAAAGGTACTGACATTTCTGTCGTTATAGACTCATTGAGGCGTATTATAGCGTCTAGGGATAAGCAGATAGATTTATACCATCGTGAGGTTCTGGATTTGAGGAAGATTATAAACGAGCTTGTCAACGCCGGTGGTAGCGGCGGGGATAGCGGAACTGAAGAGGAGGTTTGGTGATGAACGGTTGCAACAAAAAACAATACAGACCTACTGTAGACGACACGAAAGTACCGTGCTCTACGTACATGAGTACCGATTGTATTTACCCCGGTGATAAGGTACGTGTGGAATCATTGGGATTATCCCCTAATTGCGATATGTCCGATACCCTTAACGCTATGATAAAGGCTATACGGGATAGGGATGCCGAGATATCCGAGTTGAGAAGAATGATCAACAAATTAATTTGATAATATGAAAAATTGTAATCCATGTAAACCGGAATATAGACCGGGGAATGAGTGTAGTATCTACAGCTCCCAGATCATATATGACGGTCAGTCGTTCCCTGAGGCAGACATCAGGAACGGTGATGGCATGAATAGCGTAATCGAGTCTCTGGTAAGGAAGCTGGTTGCCGTATCTGGCGCCACGGCGTCCATCCAGCGTGACTCGTTCAAGGGCGTTCAAGCTGTCAGATTAAGATACGAGCCGTTGACCGTGCTCAGCGTTACCTATTGTGGTACTATCGTCCCTAATGACGGGTATGTCGTTTCTGGTAGATCCGTTAAGTTTAAGAAGAAATATTGCATGGGTGATGAGTTCACTGATGTTAATATCGTATATACTACATTGAATAGTAATATTTTAAATACTTCTTGTTATGGCTAAGAGAGTGTACGATACGGTCTTGGCTTCCGAGTGTGACGGTTGGGTATGTGGTGAGACCCTCAAGAAAGGATCTATCCCAGTAGATAGGTTAGAGCTTGATTCTTTATCAGAGGCCGTAAGGGAGCTTATAGAGCGTTTTTTTGAGGAGGGATGGTTGCCTGATATGATCTGTGATCTTGGTTGTGGAGGCGCCAGCGTATTTGAGATTAAGCCTACTAACTTCGAGTATCCTCCTGAGGGTGGAGAGAAGATCCTTGAGATTATTGTCGGCAAGAGTGATAAATGGACTATAACGCAAGCGGATTGATATGGCTAGTAATTTAAAAGATATTCTTGCCAAGATCGAGCAAGGCTCCTCATGGGTGTCCTACGACAAGATTTCCGGTACCGGCCCCGACAAGGTGACTATTAAGGTAGAGCCTGGATGGATGGGTAGGTTGCCTAGGGAGACTTACGTAGCGGTCGAGAAAGGCAAGGTTACGAAGCTCGCTACCATAACCCAGAAGGGCATGGAGCGGGTAAGCGTGGATCCGACCAATATCATGTTCGATATGGAGGGCGGGACGGCGGTCATCAACGCCAAGCTTAACTCCGCCTCGGTCAAGGCCTCCTGTCTTACCCTTGGTGGCTCGGTGAGCAAGTCTTATATAGTCTCCATGAACGTGAACGGCTTATCCATGAAGGTCCCGGAAGAGGATAGCAGATATATAGTGTATGCCGATCCTGAGGATCCCGGAGCCACTGATTTGTATGAGGCTAGCTTTGTCATAGCTATGCCTAAGAATATGGATAACGAACAGCATCATGAGATGTTCGTCTTGAACGGTAAGGTTGTTAATATCAATCAACAGCCTAATGATATACCTTATATCATACTTGATCATGACTTCGATAATGTGACCAGCGAGAACGGTCAGGTTATTATTGATATCAAGTCCAATACCGAGTATGATATCGAGCTGGTATGTTGCACTTGCGGCGATGGCAGCGAGGAGCCGGAGCCGGAACCACCCTTCAACGTGGATCCGCAAAGGTTGACGCTTAATAAGGATGGTGATACCCAAATCGTGAGGGTAGAGGCCGGAGATGATGTTTCATGGAGAATAACTGAAGGATAATATGGCAAGGGAAATAGATAAGAATTGTGTCGAGGGTAATTGCTTTGCCATTAACGACAAGAGCCATGGGGTAGGCGATAATAAGCTTAATATCGTATACAAGGCTAATTATACCGGTCAGATCTGTACGGCTAAGTTCCGTATAACGTCAAAGGACGGTAATATTGTCAAGGAGTATATGATAGCTCAGGACGCCAAGCCCGTTTATTATAATATCAAGATGGTTCAGCCGTTTACCAAGGACGATTGTTTGGCTAACCAGCATGGATCGGTGGTGTTGTACACGGTCGAGGAAAGGACTTACAAGTCGTTTATCTCGCAGGAGGACGCAGACGCCAAGGCTATGGAGGATATAGCCCTGAACGGTCAGAAATACGCCAACGAGCATGGTGAGTGTATAACTGATATCTGGTATAACGAGGAGCAGAGAAAGACGTTTATACGTAATAATTGCGATAAGTTCAGTGACGGTCAGGAATATGTTTATATCATTCCTGAGGGAAAGTACGTATCTTCCATCTCTCAGGAGGACGCCGATAGGAAGGCTATTGAGGATATTGAGAAGAACGGTCAACAACAAGCCAATTTGGAGGGTGAGTGTAAGCCTAAGGAGAATATCTATTATGGTAAGTTTAGTAAGACCTTTACCCGTAACAACTGCGACTCCACGCAATATGGTACTGATGTGGTTGTTAACGAGACGATGGTTACGGGAGACTTCAGATCCATCGTGTCTCAGGAAGACGCTAATAGCCTAGCAAGGGCTGCTGTCGAGGCTCAAGGTCAGGATATAGCGAATATCAAGGGTAACTGTGAGAAGATACCGGTATTTACCGGATCGTACTCCAAGGTATTCCAGAGAACCAACTGCCCTGAGGGTTCTACCCCTGTTGACTTCACTGTGGACGAGAAGATGTGTTCTGGATATCCGTTCACTTCTACGGTATCGCAGGATGCCGCCAACAAGCTGGCGCAGGACGCTGTCGAGGCGCAAGGTCAGGCTATCACCAACGAGCGTGGCGACTGTCAGACTAACGTATACTATAACGTAAGGATGGAGAAGACAGTCACGAGAAATAATTGTGATGAGTTCCATATCGGTCAACCTTATACTTATGTCGTTTCCGCCGGTAAGTACTTCTCTATTATCTCCCAGAAGGACGCTGATGATAAGGCTAAGGCTGATCTTGAGGCTAACGCCCAGCAACAAGCCAACCTAGAAGGTGAGTGTAAGGAGAAGACGATCTACTACGGTAAGTATAGCAAGGAATTTACCAGAAACAATTGCGATAAGACTCAGTACGGAACCAAGGTTACCGTGGATGAGACTATGGTGACAGGGGATTTCAGGTCTACCGTATCTCAGGAAGACGCCAACAATAAGGCTAAGGCCGCCGTCGAGGCTCAAGGTCAGGATGTGGCTAACGTGAAAGGTAAGTGCGAGAAGGTGCCTGTATATACCGGTACTTATACACGTACGTTTACCCGTAACAATTGTGGTACTGGCACTGGTGGTACTTATACGGTAAATGATAGGATGGTTGACGGTTATCCGTTCACGTCTACCGTATCTCAGGAGGATGCCAATAATAAGGCGAAGGCCGCCGTTGACGCCCAAGGACAGGCTCTTGCCAATATCCACGCCCTTTGTACGTACACCGGCCGTGCTTCCTTGGAGTTCACGAGAAACAACTGTGGTGAGTGTAAGATCGGATCTAAGGTGACGATCTCCCAAGATATGGTAGAAGGACACCCATTCCAGTCTAACGACTCCCAGACCGCCGCTGACGCTATGGCCATGACCGCCGTACAGGCTCAAGGACAGTCTTTGGCTAACACCAAGGGTACTTGCTCTAACGCTACTATGTATACTGGTAGGGCTAGCTTCGAGTTCACTAAGAGCAATTGTGGAGCTAATCAGATAGGAGATCCGTTCACCGTGACACAGGATATGGTCGATGGTCATCCGTTCCAGTCTTGCGTATCGCAGGATGAGGCTAACTTGGTGGCTATGGCCGCTGTCATGAATCAAGGACAGAGGGTTGCCGATGAGCGTGGTACTTGCCATGAGGCTCCTAAGTACACCGGTCATTATAGTGAGGTGTTCGAGAAGAATAATTGTCCATCCGGATTGATACCTTCATCTGTTAACGTTACGGAGGCTGATGTCACTGGTGGTCCGTTCTATTCTTATGAGAGCCAGTTCGCCGCCGATGAGCTTGCCAAGGCCGCTGTCAAGGCGCAAGGTCAGGCTATAGCCAACGATCGTGGTACTTGCGACGAACTGAAGATATATGTAGGTAATTATAGCAAGGAGTTCACTCCTAAGTGTCCTATTTGCCAGTACGCCGATCCTATCACCGTAACCCCTGATCTTATGGGTCAGTTCTTCACCTCAACCCGTTCTCAGGAAGAGGCTGACGCTTTGGCTAAGGCCTACATCGATAGGATGGGTCAGGCGTTCGTCAACAAGAACTATGATGATACGTGCCATACGAAGACCGAGCAACCGGTATGGGAGACTATAGAGACCGTATGTAAGGACTGTATCTCTCAATTACATCAACGTAATACCAATACCTGTTATACTGATCCTGATAATCAAGAGCGGTATATAGCTGGTGGTAATAATACATGTTTCTGGTTTGGTACGGCATCCAAGGCCTTTACCCGTCAATGTGCGGATGGTGGAGTTGGAAGCTCTGTTACTGTAACTCAGAATGATGTTACGGATCCAAGTCCTAGCTCTGATGGTAAGTTTAAGTCATGTGTATCCCAAGCTGACGCTAACGCCAAGGCATTGGCCGCCGTGAACTCTCAGGGTCAGGCCGTGGCTAACTCGAAGGGTACTTGTACGTGGACAGGAAGCTATACCGGACAGGTTAGGAAGAACAATTGCGCTGACGGCGGCGTGGGCGACATGGTATCCGTAAGTAGCAGCAAGCTTCCGGGACACCCGTACACCTCCACCGTTTCCTTGGCTGACGCCAACAAGAAGGCTGAGAATGCGGTTCGTGGATCTGATGGTCAGGCTTACGCCAATAAGAATGGAGGATGTACATGGACTTACGTGGCAAGCCGTGACTTCTATAGGAACAATTGCGCCGGAAGCGGGGTTGGTCAGAGAATAACAGTGACCTCTACGCAGGTTAACGGCGGTACGCCTATCACCAGCAAGGTTTCTTTGGCTGATGCCAGAAGCAAGGCCGAGCAGATCTTAGACCAGAAGGGACAGGATTACGCTAACCAACATGGAACTTGTGTATGGACCGGTACTGGAAGCGCTACATTTTATAAGGATAATTGTGGTACATGTAAACATGGTGTCGCTCTATCCGTTCCTTATAGCGCCTTAGGGTTGTCAGCGTTGACATCTACCGTATCTCAGGCGGATGCCGACAGCAAGGTTCAAAACGCTTTCAAGAATGATACGGCGACTAAGACCGCCGCTCAAGCTTACGCTAATAAGAATGGTGATTGCGCCGATGACGATGATACCCCATCTTATGATGATTGGAATTACTATTGTAGTGGATGCGATTATCGTAGGAGTAGGAATCAGACCAATCCTTGCTCTTCAGCCCCAAATCAAGATGAGTTGGTTGAGTCCGATTCGAGATCTTGTGGATGCGGGTGTGATAATACATATCATATGGATAATAGCAGGTGTAATAATGGTAATAGCGAGGAGCATTATTCTAGCGAGTGCGATCCTACGGGATATTGGCAGAATGGTGGTGAGCATTGCTGTAATCCATATGACTACACTATCTATACCAATGAGGTATGTAAGGGATGTTCGGGCGAATGCGGTGATGTATGTGTTCCTGGTAGCCCTATTAAGGTGGTTAGCGCTGGTGAATTTTGTGCTTCTTCATCGAATCTGGCTAGTGAACAAGCTTATAACAAGTATAAAGGGTACAAGGATGCATTACAAAATTTAGTTGATACTAGGATATGTCCTTCTAAGGTTGGCAATGATGACCGATGGGGAAATGTCAAGGCTACGAACTGTCCTAGCAACTGTACTCCTAAGACTATCAGTCATAAGCAAATCGCTGGTAAATACACCGCCTGCACCAAGGATGAGGCAAATAGGATAGCCGACAATAACCTACAATCCGATGGTATCTCTTACGCTAATGGCTTGGCGCAGGTCGATAGATGCGATTGCGTGGAGCCAACGAAGAATTGGTCAGCCAACGCTTATGCCGATGGTGATCCTTGCAATGGCGCTCCTTCGGGCACTTCAGCGCTAAGAGTAGAGGTCGAGATTACGTATAGTAATGAATGTACTACGCAGAAGAGTTTGACGGTAACAGCCTCAAGCTCAGGGACTACTATCGGGAGTACGACAGTAACTATACCTACTGGATCAGGCACTAAAAAGGCCACGATATCTTTTGATCGTGGATATCCATGTAATTCTATCAATATAAGTGGAAGAGCTGGTGGTCAATGTTAAGAGTCTGATATATAATAAAAAGGAGAGGCTAACTAACCTCTCCTTTTTATTGTATATACATTATCAGCATTGTCCACCTGTGGTACAAGCCGCATGCGCCGTTCCTGGTCTTATGGCCGCTTGAAAACACATTCTACCACTAGTAGATCCACTACCAGTACCTATCGTAACCGTAGTACTAGTGGTCATCTCCATACCCGTGGAGGTATTCGCTTCCGCTCCTCCTGTCACTGTTATGGTTTTGCCGGAACTACACGGATTACTGTATTCCACAGTAAAGTTAATACAACTTCCGCTTTCACTGTAGTCTACCACGTTGGCACTCCAATTTTGTGGACAATCGCATCTATCGGCCTGCGCCAAGCCATTAGCGTAAGAGATACCGTCTGACTTGATGTGAATTTAGCTTATTCAATGCGTATTGTTTATCTATTAATTAAAATCATTAATATTGTATCGTTAATATTAATACATTAAGTTATGGCTTGCAATAAGAAAAAGAAAATGGCTAATGGAGGCAAGGTCTCCGAGAAAAAGAAACCTCAACTGAAATGTGGAGGCAAGGTTAAGAAAAAGAAGTAATAACCGGAGGGGTATATCCCCTCCTCAGTATTTAGCATATGAAAAATTCAGAATTTGTATCTAGAATCATAAATGATATGAACTCCATCAATAAGGACGCTCATGTCAGTAGGAGATGGATATTATCCATAGGAAGACAAAAGGCAAGATCATATATAGCCCAGAAGTATGCTGATGGAACCTTGTTCGGCGAGGAATCACTGTATACTCATATCAATTGCATGGAGATGGAGAGGGTTCGGAAAATTGATTGTTGTTTTGATGAGTTTAAACTATGCAGGATACTTATGAGATCCAAGAAAAGATTGCCCGATATGATATATACCCGTATAGGTCCGGCTATCATCAAAGTATCAAACATCATGGATGATATTATATTTACCTCCATATCGTTAAGAAAATACGCTAACAACAAGGAACGTAAATACGGGAATATAGATCAATACTATTATTATGTCAATGATGGATATATCTATATACCAGATATTAACATAGAGGCTATAAATGTTGATCTTATAACTCTCGACAGAAAAGCGGCGTTAGAGCTAGGGGGATGTGGAGCTGAAAAAGATAAGCCATGTACATCTCAATGGGATTATGATTTCATATGTCCTGACAAGCTACTAGAATATGTTGTCTCAGAGACGTTAAGAGAGACGATAACCAAATTGCAGATTCCTACGGACGAGAATCCGGATATGGATATTAACAAGAAAACTCAAAAGATTCAGTGATAATGGATATAATAAGATCAATAATTAATTTCTTCGGTTTCAATGATGCCATAGTTGATGGTATAGGTGAAAGAGGGATGAGGGATAGCTCAATCATAAGATATAATGAGGTGCATGATATGTATGACAAGATTATAAAAGATCTGGGAGATATGTCGGCTTACGTATCCAAGGGTTATATCTATGATAAGATAAAGGAAAGAACGGGATTAAGTACCAGACATATTAGTAGGATGTTAAATCATACTAAGAGAAAAGATCTTAGGTTTATATAAAAAGGAGAGGATAATCAACCTCTCCTTTTTGTTTTTAACAGCCTCCACCTTGACTTGGATTAGATACATACATGCTTGTAGCATTGCTAACACAATCACTTCCGCCTGATATCGTTCCCGATCCGGATGGTATGGTGACTGTTTTAGTGGTAGAGAAATATTCTACATCTCCAGATGGTTCAGATCTAGTATAATACACATCAAATGATGCTGTTTTAGATTTACCACATGGATTATCATAGCTTACGGATATACTTAAGCATTGTCCATTAAAACTTCCGCTAGCGTAAGCGCTCCATGTTTCGAGGCAATCGCATCTATCGGCCTGCGCCAAGCCATTAGCGTAAGAGATACCATCGGATTGTAGGTTATTGTCGGCTATCCTATTTGCCTCATCCTTGGTGCAGGCGGTGTATTTTTGTGTATAAATTTCTTGTATTAGGATGAAATTGTTATATTTGTGATATGAAAACAAAGTCATTTAAAATACTTGATCAATACTTTCTTCGATTCTATAGATCTATTATGTCTAAGAACGGGAAAAGGAGGAAGCATACGATCGTGGATAAGAATGATATCCTTGAGTGCCAGTCGTTGATCTGGAAAGTCATACGTGATAGGTATCTGGAGGATGAGGGAGGGGTTTATATAAACAACATCGGTTATCTATGTCATAAGATTAATCCTAACCGCAAGATATATCTGAATAAACTTACCGGTACTATTAATAGGCGTGGGACGGGTGGATATTCTTACGTCCATACGTGTATGGATTTTATGCCTAGGAATAAGTATTTTCATCTATATATCTCTCCGGCCTTGAATAAGGAATGTAGGTTGGCTATGGAATCAGGTAGGAGATATAAGTTCTTGTATCGGGAGGTTGAGTCGGAGAGTAAGGTATTTGGAGTTAAATGGGTTTATAAGCTGTAGAAGTTTTTGTGATCCAGTTAGCCCGTGAGGGTAGACTGGATTTTTTTTGTATCACGGATTCAAATACATATCTTTGTGCAAAAGACTTAAATATGACTATAAAAGGGCTATTGGCCGAGATCAAGGCCGATTTACATAAATACGATGATAGCGGGGCTATAGATACCTCGTCTGTTTATAGGTGGGCTGAGATCGCCTTGAAAAGGTTCGGGGGTGTTATAGCGGTCATGTCCGAGGCGGTTGTCAAGACCAGTAATAAACAGGCGGTATTGCCTTCCGATTTTTTCGACATGCTTGACGCCTATAGGTGTGAGCCTCTTATCTGTGAGATTCCTGGCGGCGACAAGGCTAAGGCTGACCTCCAACACGAGATCGGCTGGGTCGAGCGCACCGAGCGCGGTTTCCGTTGGAACTCCTGCACCGAGTGCTGTAAGGAGGAGTTTGAGAAGACGATCACGGAGAGGATATATATCGGGTCTCACGAGGTTCGATTTCATTACCATCATCCCGTAAGGCTGTCTATAGGTCGAGGACTGAGGCGTGATTGCGCCGCCGACAAGTATCGGGATAAGTACGATTGGGATAATTATGATATAACTATATCTGGCAATACTATGTATACCGGGTTTGAAGGATTTATTTATATCATATATCGTGCTACGCCTAAGGATGATGACGGTCTCCCGTATATACCTGAAACGGCGTTAGGTTATCTTGAGGATTATGTCGAGACGTATATCAAGATGAAGATCTTCGAGAACGCCGCCGTTAACGGTTTGATACAAGGGGCTGGTGATGCTTATAAACTATACGCCCAGCAGGAGCCGGGTAAGTTCGCTAGGGCCATGAAAGAGCTTAAGATGTCGATGATTACCTTGAATGATTACCGGGAGCTGGCTGAGGATAATAGGAGGAGGATGCTGTCTTATGAGCGTATGTGGCCCAACGCTTTTGATAAGTATATTAAACTTATTTAACAAAATACGATGATATGGCTGATTGGATACATTTAGATAAGACAAGTGGTACCGGTCCTGCTGAGGTTAGGGTTACCGCTGATATTAATGAGACTGGCGAGATACGTCAGGTAACATACAAGGTTATAAAAGAGGGGACCAAGGAGGAGAAGACGTTCGTGTGCAGGCAGGAGTCCGTACCGGTGGTGATCATCCCGGAGTTCGATTACCTTGTTCTTAGGTATATCTGGGCTGACGAGGACGGCATTGACTTTGACACGGCTACCGGTTTCGATAACACCGGCCTCCCGGACGTTGACGGCAAGCTTGTTGGTTGGAGTAAACAGTACCAGACCACGCAGGAGCGGGTAGGTGATTATCTCATCCATGGTGGTGATAACATGGAATCGGGTAATGAGGCAGCTTTGATCCAGATGGGACCGTTGTTGGATGGTGATAATTATGATAAATTACCTCTTGAGATCAGATGCAGTATATACGGTAACTGGTATGGTGGTCGTGAGAAAGGTAATATCACTATCAAATTCACGGCATATAAGGGCGGTTCTATGGAGAAACGTGGATATGATTTTGTCAATATCGGAGGCGAGGAGGTTTATACCGGTGATGCCCCGACCAATGTATCCGCCCACGGAGAGGATAATTGGCAGGATATAAGAACCTCGTATTCTAAGGTGGGCACGATGATTTATAACAAGGAATCTCGTGACTGTATTGTAAGAATAGGTGAGTGATTGTTCTTTTTCATAATACAAATATCTATCAGCTCTCTCGTCCGTGAGGATGGGGGAGTTTTTTTGTTTTTTAGTCCTTTACTTATGACATGTTTGATCTTTTATTGCGTGGGAATAATCTGGCTTTGCCGAAAACTAGCATTATGATCGCATTAAATGATGTCAATAACGAACTCCATGTCCGGTTATATGTATTGGAGATATTTAAGGATTATGTTCGGGATGATGATTTCGACGAGCTTTTAGATAAGGCGTTGGATTTTGTCATGGAAGGTGTTTCTATGCCTAAGGTGCCGGTAAAAGATACTACTATGAGTGATATATCAAGAAGTATTATCGCCTTGACCACAGGTATAGGGTTTGATAGTAAGATAAACAAAAGTCCTCTGGAATTGGCTTATGACAGATGTAGGATGAGATATGTTTTCGATCCTCGGAATCGTGACATACATGGCGTTGTCGTTGGTTATTCCAATGATTTCAATAGTCTGGTGGCCGTGTGCGACGAGGGATCGAAGAGAGGAATAGACAAAGGATCTACCGATTTTGTGGATGTCAATGAGAGATACGTGACTAACGGGTTCTTCTACATATCCGTAGAGGACGCCGATAAGCAATCAAGCTACATGGGAAAAAATTTGTAATTGTTGTGTTTTTGTACTTTACCACGAGGCGTTTAAAAGTGTTTAGTCTTCCTCCTGACTTGTAAAAGTTAGGAGGATTTTTTTTATAGAGACTCGCATTTGAAAACCCCTAAATCTTCAGTTTAGGGGATGAAAAATGCGGGGTAGTACAGTTACCCTTGACTTTCAATGCACATCTCTAAATACAACGATAGTAAAAGAGGTATATATAAGATGTATTAACAATTTTAGATAGCTTATAATCAATTAAATAGTTGTGCATTCCAATATTTTCTTCGTATCTTTGAATATTGAAAATCAAATAAAATCGCCATGTTGAGAGCCTATAAATATAGAATCTATCCGACAGAAGAACAGAAGGTTTTGTTTGCCAAGACTTTCGGCTGCTGCCGCTTTGTCTATAACTGGGCGCTCAACCTGAATATTGAAGCCTACAAGCAGGAAAAGAAATCTATTGGCAATGTTGAGATGACCAATCGCATGAGGAGCGAACTGAAAATGGAACATGAGTGGTTAGGTGAGGTAAATTCGCAAGCTTTGCAAAGTGCGTTGAGAAACCTTGATACTGCCTACAAGAACTTTTTCCGTGACACTCATACGGTAGGTTTCCCGAAATTCAAGAACCGGAAAAGCAAGCAGAGTTTCCAGTGCCCACAACATTGCAGCGTGGACTTTGTGAAAGGAACAATCACAATCCCCAAGGCGAAAGACATTCCTGCCGTACTGCACCGCAAGTTCAAGGGTATGGTGAAGACCGTCACCGTCAGCATGACACATTCGGGCAAATACTTCGCTTCCGTATTGGTTGATACGGCCATTCAAGAACTTCCGGCATCAGCGATACAGGGCAATACGACTTTGGGCATAGACTTGGGTATCAAATCTCTTGCCGTATGTTCTGACGGACGCACGTTTGACAACCCGAAGAACCTGCAACGTAGTCTTGACCGCTTGAAGCTGTTACAAAAGCGGTTGAGCCGAAAACAGAAAGGTTCTGCCAACCGCAACAAGGCTCGCATCCATGTAGCCCGGTTGCAGGAACACATTGCCAACAGCCGTAAGGACAACCTTCACAAAATCACCCATGCTCTCACGCACGACAGCCAAGTGCGTACTATCTGCATGGAGGATTTGAACGTGAAGGGAATGCAGCGCAATTATCATTTGGCACAAGCTGTAGGAGATGCATCCTTCGGAACATTCCTCACCCTGCTTGAATACAAGTGCAGTTGGTATGGCGTGAACCTTATAAAGATAGACCGCTTTGCCCCAAGCTCCAAGACCTGCGGCAAATGTGGCTATGTGTATAAAGAATTGAAATTAAGCGAGCGCAGTTGGACTTGCCCGGAATGCGGCATGCGCCACTACCGGGACTTTAATGCCGCTTGCAATATCAAGGAATTTGGCTTGAAAGCCCTACCCACGGAGCGTGGGAAAGTCAAGCCTGTGGACTGTCCTCTTGTGGATGACCGACCTCGTGTCCTAAAAAGCAATGGCAGAAAGAAGCAGGAAAAGAGAGGAGGTATTGGTATCTCCTAAGCCGCTAAATCTTTAGTTTGGCGGTAGTTCATTATATTTGCGAAAAAGATAATGTCGTGCAAAATAACTCTAACATAGCGGTTCCCGACTCCGGGATGAATAGGGATAAGCATCCACAGGATCTATCCCCGTCTGAATATAGTTTCGCCTTGAACGCCACCATAGAGGGTGACGATGGAAGCCAGCTTAAGATCCAGAACGAGCCTAGTACCCTTTTATGTAAGCGATTCGATGGCTATAAGGTTATTGGGTATAAGAATGATATAGCTGGTGATAACACTTATTTCTTTCTATCTAATCCGGATGATAATACGTCTAAGATCACGTTCATGCGGTCATTGGATTATATCAAGACCGTGGAGGATCAATTGGCTGGATCGGGAAAGGACATCCATCGTATCCTTGGCGAGAGGCTTGAGGAGTCGGATGGTCGTTTTGATGAGATATGTGATTTGATGGAGATCCTGATAGAGGACTGGGTTGATGACCCTTGTCTTAATTTCTCCATTCATCATCCGATCTTCGATATAGAGATCAAGGACGAGAAATGCGGGAAGGTGATATACTGGACCGATGGATATAATCCCCAGCGATATGTTATGGTCGATAAGGCCCTTAACCCGGATGATGATGGTGACTTTTGGTATCATTACCATGGGTATAAGACATGTGGGGATGACAAACCAATAGAGAGGTGTAGGCTGGCCTGCGAGAAGCTGCTGGTGTTCCCGTTGCTGACGGCCCCGTGCGTGGAGCCTGAGGTCGTGGAGTTCGGGGGAAGCCTGCGTGCCGGGACCTACCAGTTCTGCGTGGCGTTGTGCGATGAGTTCGGGATAGAGAAGACCGGATATTGCTCATTGACCAACCCAATCATGTTATTCGATCGCCAAGATATGGTTATCCGTGATGGTTTATGGGGTAAGTCAACCAATATGGGTATCCGCCTTACTGTATCCAATATAGACAAGCAGGTATCTCATTATAAGATAGGTGTTATACAGAATACGGTTGGGTTTAATGGTGAGCAAAGCCCGGTTCTTGAGTATTTCATAGAAGGTATACATCCGATAACGGAAAGGACTATCTATTATCTTACGGATCAATATAGCGAGCGTACGACCATGGAGAAGTTATCCAAGGAAATACCGGTATATAAGACAGCCAGAGGCATGACGTCTATCGGGAATCGTCTTCTTCAATACGGATTGACCGTGGAGAATGAATGGAATCTTCAACCGGTCGTTAATTTCTTGGGTCATTTCGTTAAATGGCAGACATCGATAGCCACGGAGAATCTGTATAAAGACGGTGTGGCTTGCTCTAAATACGCCTCTTTCATGCGTGATGAGGTATATCCGTTGGGTATAAGGTTCTTTACCAATACAGGATACAGGACAGCTAGATTCCCGCTTATCCCTCGTCCGGCCACAAGGGAGGAGATGGAGGTTATCGTTGATGAGGACGGCAACTCTGAAGACCTATCAGCGGCTTCGGTATTGGAGAACAACCCGCAGTGCGCCGGGAACAGCCGCCGTTATCTTTGGCAGTTTAAGAATACGGCAAAGACCATAAACGACCCGTCTTGGGGATTTGATGATTTTGGGGGAGAATGCAAGAATCAGCTAGATGTCAAGCAACTTAGATATGTAGAACAGGAATACGCCACGGTAGGAGAGACCCAATTCGTTATCAACACGATGGGGGAAGATGTTACGGTAGATGATGCTATTGATTATATCGCTGACAATATAGAGAATCTGTGTGATCTTATAGAATCCAATGTAGGCATTACTGACGAGTTATGTGCGGCTATATCGTTACCTGAGGATCAAGACGGTATAAAGGCTCCCGATTTCCCTAGTGGATGTGATGATATCGAGAGGATAGAGACCAGGACTATATTGGATAAAAACTCTTTGGTGGATTCTAGGATTGATTTTACATATAAGTTAGCTAGTGATTATACGGAGACAGAGCCTACTACATTAATACAAAGTAATGCTGAGTCTCAAAGGAAGTTTTCTGTATTGTGTGATTTTGATAATTACTCTAGTGGAGGCAAGAATATCATAGATCTGGTTCAGGAATGGCTGGATGGTCAGGATGAGGATAAATTCCCGTCTGACATAGATTCTTCCGCCTTGGTCTTGTGCCAGGATATGTCTAATGTCCGGCAGTTATATGATGAGGGTATATGTACTAATGGGTGTTCGGTAGGTGATCCTTACGTGAATCCTACTATTAACGATGTGCAACTACCAACGTTCCAAGGAGGTAGGTCATTGGGTAAGTGCACATATTTGTATCAATATCCCGGATGGGAAGGAAAGAAGCATACGGAGACGATGCTTGATCAGTTAATGGATACGATGGAGGCTTATTTCCCCCAATATGAGAGTCAGTTTGGTATCGAGAACGCCATGTGTCTTTTTGGCGATGGTGATAATTCTAAGTTTAATACCGGTATAACTACTGACTGGGAAGGTCGTGTGTCTATGCAGAATGATATTGACGCCAAGACCAATTGGTTCGGTAGAAGCAACTTGACTTATTTCAAGTTCTATCCACATGTATCCTCATACGCCAGATGGGTGGAGTTGGATTACGAGAAATACATAAGTGGTTTATCCGATCCTGATAACGGTATTATGTACATAGAGATGATGGGTAACTATAATTATCCGATCGGCGACTCATCATCATACAATAAGGTTCGTATAACGTTTTTCTCGGACAAGGAAGGTACCGTGGCTCCTAATCCTTTGGCTAATGATGCCAAGAAAGGTGTTATAGTGAATTACGTGGATCATAAGATATTTATGATGCCAAAGTACTTGTTCTGGAATGATGACAAGACTACTTTCCATAAGATATATGTTTGCATCGAGCCTGCGGTATGCGTGTTCTTCACCGGTTTCGCCATGAGGCAGGACATGAAGGAGCTTGCCGGATTCTATACGGCCGGCACCGCCATCTTCCCCGCCCCGTTCTGTTTTGGCATTCGGCCACTGGAGGTGAAATACGTATTCTTCTTCACGAAAGAATTGAAATTAAGAAGATTTGTTACCTATGAGGCGAAATGTATCTCATGTGGAGATAAACCCGCTGATTGCGCTCCCAGACCATATCAGTATGGTGATTTTGGATATTGGGAGTCTACCAATAAGTATCCGGCTAATTTTGAGTTGTATGATTCAAGTAAGATCGGGATATCATCGGGAGGATCAAAGAGGAAGGATATAATAGATTCTTTGACGAAATACTATGGGTCTCCTAAATCCGTTGAGGGTAAGTCTTATTTCACCGGTAATGGGGATAACGCTGAGTACCCCAATACGTCAACCACATTTTGTCAGAAACCTATACGTCATTACAAGTTCCCTGATAACTCTGTCGCTCCTTTTATGGGTAATCCGTCTCAACTGACCGGTCAATATGGAGTTGACTCCTATATTTATCCTATGGGGGTGATGCTTGATGACGATATCGTTAATGAGTTTCTGGATATAGCGGTAGAGAATGGTCTTATAGATAAGGCTAGACGTGACTCTATAATCGGATACGAGCTATATCGTGGAGATAGGGCCTTGGATAAGAGTGTTATTGGTACAGGTCTGGCTTATGATATGTTTAAGTACGATGATCCCGACGGATCGGCTAACCTTTATCCTAATTATCCTTACAACGATTTGTCTGATGATATGTATATCTATAAGGATATTAATCGTGAGAATTTTATAACGCATCCGTTTAATAGGAAGGGTAATATCTGGTATTCATTCTTAAGCCCTGATATTGCCTTCAACAAGCCTGACGCTCCCACTGAGTGCCTTGTTGATGGTTATCAATTAGGTAAATCCTCTGGTATATTCAGGGAGGTGGAGGATCACCCTAAATGGACGATATTAGGAAGTAAGGCTTATAGTATGGCAACGTCATTGGCTACGGTGGAGGCTATGGCTAATTTAATATCCGCTATAGCTGAGTATACATATCAGTCGGCTTCACAGCAATATGTCGGTGGAGGCGTGTTCTTTTTAGCCAACCCTGTCGGCATAGCGCTGACGGCTATCCGTCTGGCTACGGGTATCGCCAAGGCCACAGCCCAGTCCGTGGTGGATATAGGCAAGTACAGGTATCAGTGGTTAACGGCATTGATAGATAGGGGACCTAGACGGAACTATGCTTATTATTATACTTCTGTCGCTCATTATAATTTATTTTACCAAAAAATAGGGGAGTCAGAGTTACGTGGATTGTCAACGGCTAAATATATCAAGAGCGGGTTATATCCGGTAACAGATATCTCTTCGCAAGGGGAGACCGTAGGCGGTAAGCCTATTATCATAAACAACCTCGATCGTGAGCATTCATTGTTCATGTCATTTGGTATGGATAAATATATGCTTGAATATCCGGAGTTGGTTTCAAGTTACGATACCAGCCGTATTCAGGATGAGTGTAATATTCGTAACGATGAGGTGGCTGGTATGACGCCTCATTTTATGACACGTGAATCTTTCGTATCCTGCCCCTATATGAGGATAAAGAAATATTCTCCGGCTCAATACGGACAGATAGAGGATATCAGGTGGGTATCGTTAGGTGGTTGCGGGTTGATGGATAAGGATAAGCGTAAACCTGTTTTTGGAGGTGATGTATTTATATCAAGATTCTCACTTAAGAGGAAGATGCCTATGTTTTACTTGACTCAGTTTGGTCAGGGGGACATGATACCATTCCCTTATTATGATTATCGGAACATCGGGTATCCCCGTTATTTTGTTAATTACGACACCGGGGAGGATTATCTTAATAAGACCGATACGGATACCGGATCGCTATACTCTTTCCCTAGCCGGAAGAGCGCTTATGAGATGGTTTGCAAGACCGGAGATATGTATCTTAGCGGTCGTTTCTTCCTATACTTCTATGGCATACCTCAGTTTCTTGTGGAGTCTGAGATCAATTGCAATTTCCGTATAGCCGGACCTGAGCCTTACGAGGGGTTCTATCCGGAGGTGGGGGATTATATATCATGGACCCAGGAGCGTAATGTCCCTATATCAAGGGATAATGTGTTTAAGATAAGTCCTGTGTATAAGAATCGATTTACGTTAGGTGGCAGGTCATTACCAGAGACGTATGATAGCAATTTTTGGGACTGCGCTTACCAAAGACCCAACGGCGTCATATGGAGCACCGCCGACGTGTCGGAGAACGGCATGACCGATCCTTGGCTGTCGTACAAGCCTATGGATTACCATGAGTTCAAGACCTCTTTCGGGAAACTTATAAGCATGAAAGGGATAGAGTCGGATCAGATACTGGCTCGTTTTGAGAATCAGGTAGGGTTGTACAATGCCATAGACGTGTTGGCGGAGAGAATATCCCCGGAGAATAGCGAGCTAGGGACAGGTGGTCTTTTCGCCTCTCGTGGTATCGAGTATAATAATACGACGTTAGGATATTCCGGGACCCAGAGCCGGGATATGATCAGTTGTGAATTTGGGCATTTTTGGGTCGATTTAAGGCGTGGTCAGGTGTTTAAGGTAGATTCTAATGGTAGGAATCTTACGGAGGTCACACCGGGGCTTAGAAACTGGTTTAAGGAGCATCTTCAGATGAAGATCATCCGTAGCCGGATATATAACGCTGATACGGACGCTGAGTTGTCTTATTACGATATCGATAACAAGTTCTTTGGTATAGGGCTATCCATGGGCTGGGACAATCGGTTCAAGAGAGTTCTGATAACCAAGAAAGATTATATACCGGTAGGGAATCCGAGCGAGTACCAATTCCGTGGCGGCCGGTTCTACAGGAACGGGCAGGCGGTGGAGTTGCAGGACGCTAGCCATTTCACGGACGTCTCGTTCACCGTTGGGTATAACTGCCTGAAGGGTGAGTGGAAATCATATTTATCCTACACCCCTGATTATTATATCGAGCACCAGCATTATTTCCAATCTGGAAAGAACTACTCAAGTGAAAGTCAGGAGATAGGGTTATGGTCTCATGGATTGACCAACCAATCGTATCAAGTATTTTACGGTAAGCTATATCCGTTCGTTATAGAGGTACCGGTACGTGAGCAGTATGTGAATAAGATCCTCACGAACTACCAATATAGGATGGATGCCAGAAGATATCAGGATGAGGTTAATTACCAAATTCTTAGGACTACCGGATTCAATAAGGCATGGTTTTATAACGATACCAACAACAGCGGTGAGCTTCGGATGGTTATCGCTGACAAGAACGATATGAGCCAGCGGTTAAGGTATCCTGTAACCAATGACGATAGCCGTGAGATACTGGTGACGGAGGTTGATCAGAAGATAAATATAAATGACTATTTTAACGAGGTCAAAGACGATACTAATAACCTCCCGGTATGGATCAAGGATGTGAATGACATTGACCGGAAGATCGACCCTAGGGCTGTCGATTATCATCGGAGGTGGCGGGATCGTCTTCGTGGCGATTGGTTCTTGGCTAGGTTCGTGAACGACATTGAGAGCCGGTTCAAGATGATAGTACGTTGGTTTAGTAATGATGAGAAAGTTTATTGATTTATTAACATATAGGGGGGGGGTATTTTACCACCTCCTCTTATATATATTAAAACGATATGGAAGATTTTACTGGTAAGTATAGTGGTGGTCGGATAGAGGAGATATTGAGCGGATCTAGTGATCTTATAGATAGATCTGTGATTGAATATCCAAGGTTTGTCCCAGACATTGATTGTATTAATAACTTTCTTGATATAGCCTTAAGTTATGCCAGAAATATAGATAAGTTGTATTATGGTTCAGGAGAGACAGCGGTAACCGCCCCCAGATATGGAAGCCATAAAAAACCAAGAAGGGAAATATAGGATTAATTGTTCTGGTTTAGTAGGATTGGCGATGAGAGGTGTTAGCTTTGAAAATTCAAGGTATAACGGTAATGATAAAAACATATCCAATGCCAGCTGGTCCATATTCCCTGAATCCATACCTATGGAGGTTTTGGAAAAAGACAGAACTTCTGCTGAGATGTTTAGATGGTTTGAGTCTAATGGGTATGTCATAAAGATAAAAGATGGATTATCCAATATGCGCCCAGGAGATATTGTCTTTACGAATTGGAATATGGTTGGTGGATCACACTATAAAGGTGTTAGTCATATAGCTATATTTGCTTATATGGACAAGGATACTGGTAAATATTATATGATAGAGAGTAGGGGAGAATTAGGGGTGGCCGGATGTTATCCTTATTCTTTATCTGATTTAGAAGCTAAAGGGGACAATGGTATATCTAGGCTTGTAGGTGTAGGTGGATTGCCTTTATTTGGATTTAGTAAATTGCCAAATATCGTTAGTACTAACGGTTTGTTGCCACAAGTAGGTAGTAGTAATGTAGCGTTTTGTCATCTTAAATCACCTTTGGTTGGATCTAGATTATATACTATGATATTTACTTCGAATGGTAATCCGGTTACAGATGGTAATTATATTCTATATTATTACGATGCGTCTTCTTCTAAAAGTATTATTTTTTCTACTATGAGTAGAAGACAGGATTCTGATATATATAAGATGGTATTTTGTACTCCTAATGATATACCTAAAGATATCATGAGTATATCAATATCCAATTCTGGCTTGTCTCCTATTGTGTTATCGGATATCGTTATGTATGAGGGGGTGTTTTTGGACACCCAAGAGTCCCCTAGCACTGAAATGTCTCAAATAGGCTATAGCTATGTAAGCTTATCGGACACTGAGAAGGTAATGGAGTATTTGGACAAGTTACATAACATAGCTCCATATGCTTCTAACTATTATGCCATAATTGATTTAACTAAATTAATAGATGATTTGTCGTATCTTTCTGGTAAGTTATGGTTTGTTAATGGTATAAAGCAACATAGTAGAAGCGGTATACAGCGGTTGTTCCATCATAAGAGTGGAGGTTTATATACTTTAATAAGAACGAAGTTTGGGGATAGTTGGGGAGATATAAAACCGGAATGGAATAATATACCTATTATGACAGGAGCTACGGCCTTGGAGAATGGTGTTGCGGGATTGGTTCCAGCTCCATCAGCAGGGAAGCAGGATGCGCTTTTTTGTGGTGATGGGTCTTATAAATCATTTGATTCACTAATAAAACCGTATTCAGACCGGATAGGAGATATAGATACGATATTGGATAACATTAACGGGGGAGGTGATATAATGGGTACTACGGCTCAAAAATTACAAAAGATTATTGATTCTAAGACAGCTATCAAAACTGCCATAGAAGAGAAGGGGCAGATAGTAGGAGACATACCGTTATCAGGTTATGCGGATAAGATACGGGCTATATCCGGTGGGAGTATAGATATGTAGACGTTTTGGAATATTCTTGGTGATGACATCTGTTTTGGAGGATCGTTGTTTTCTATCGTCCCTGAAGCGATAATGGATTATTTAAACATATATCGTAGGATAGATAATATCAATAACATGTTTTATAATTGTAAGAATCTCACGAGGCTACCCCCTATAACAAAACAATATTCCGTTTTGGATCAAATGTGTCATAGCAGTCTCAATTTGGAGGTTGTAGAATATATCGATTTAAGCAAGGCTCGTTCGGTATCCGCTATGTTAGGTAATAAATACGCAAAGAGTAATAAGTTAACGAATGTAACTCTTGATAATATGGGCATGGCTGACGTTTTGAGGGAGATTGATTTTTCAGGTGTACCGAATATAACCAAGGAATCATTATGGGATTGTATTTATACTAGATCATTTGATAGGGCATCATCTGGATATGATCCTATGAACATAATTTTGGACGCTGCGTCTAAAGCCTTGATGACTACGGAAGAGGTATCTATGGTAGAGGCTAAGGGGTATGTAATATCATGATGGATTAGATTAATAAAAATAAGTCGTTAAATATTTAATGTTATGGCAGCAGGAAAAACTAGCAGTAAAAAGAAGGGGAAATGCCCGAAATCAGGATGTATCAAGAAAGTAGGGAGTGATTGGCGAGTGGTCAGTAACAAGACAGGTAAGTTGTGGCCAGCTAAGTACAAGTCCAAGGAGAAAGCTAAAGGAGCCTTGGCTGCGTATCACATGCATTAGCATATAAACGGGCACATAATAAATCATGTACCCGTTTCGTGTTTTTAGGCTTATGATATTATGGTTATCTTTGTGAAAAACGTAATATATGTCTAAGAAGAATAAACCGGAGGAAATCCCATCGTGGATAAAGGATTTATATAAGGAGGATCTTGACCGGGTTGTCAATGGCGAGCGTCCTATGTATTTCAGAGGTATGGATGATAGTCCTTTGAGAAACGTGTCCCCGGAGTTTGATATCCTTAGCGGAGGAGCCGCAGTTAAAGGCATGAATGGGATAAGAGGTGCGTTGTCCCCGTTGAATAATGGCATGGGTAATTATAATTTCAGTATCAGGGGTATAAATAAGAAGATCGGCGAGTTGGTTGATGAGGCGGGGCTATATTTACATGAGAAATTAAGACCTGTATATCGGACTGTGGTGGATGCTATGTCGAGTTCCAAGGATAAGGGGTTGGGTCATATCACGCAGCCGTTGGCCAACGCCCTGTACCCAGCGGACGAGCGACGGGACCGGCGCATGGACGGGGAGCATCCCGTTGGTTATGTGGATGCCATAGACGGCATATGGCCTAGGGATAAATATGGGCTATGGGGAGAGAAAATTGAGCGGAAAGCAGAAGGAGGTCCTACTGGTAATGATCCTATGTATGTAAGACAAGATGTATCTGATAGAGCTTCGTATTTAAAAGACATCATAGGTAACGCCATAAGAAGGAGGTTGTATGAGAATGTAACACCTGATGTGGTAGCCTCAAATGCTAGTCTTCCTGATAAGGTTAAGGAATTTATATACGGAAGAAATGGCAAAGCTAATGTTGATGAATATAGTGAACAGCTATGGGGTAGATTCTTATCCCAACCTAATAGTCTTGACGGAAATAGCAAGGAAATAAGAATCCCCGATAATATTATTGCTGATATCGAGAGGATGTTTAATCGTGACACTAAGGATGAGATAAATAGGTTAGATAAGAAGATTCGTGATACGGAGCGAGAAATATATGGTTCCGATAAGCCGGTTACAGATGATGCTTATGGTAGGCTGGAGTTTTTGAAAAAGTCTAGAGAATGGGTAGATATCTTTGAGAAGAATCGTAATTCTGTAAGATCCGGAAAGCCTACGGTTTTTTCTGAGTACGATTTTTATCCCGAAGCTGCTGGTGAGCTTACCCCGTTATCAGGGTTTGGTAATTTTACAATTTATAGACGTCCGGATGGAAGGTTAGGCGTTTACGATGTATATGATTTTTATAGTAATGATCAAGAGTTCCCGATTAATATAGCTACCAAGGTATTAGATGCTATAGGTGATAAGTTTGAGGAGAGAGGCTCTTTCAAGGATTATAATCCTGATCCAGAGAGTGGTAGGGATGCTCTTATTCGTAACGCTATTATGTCTAAGAATAAGTTGGAGGACAAGGCTGAAGGAGGTCGTATAAATACAGGAAGCGATTATGGTTCTGGAAAGTATGTGATTGATCCTCGTAGATCAGAAAATAGCAAAATGGCTGTATATGATGAGATATGGGACTATCTGACAGAAAAGAAGGGTATACCACAAACGCAAGCTATCGGCATCCTGTCTAACATCGCCGCCGAGTCCGGAGGGGACACCGAAGCTCTAGGCGCCGCCGGTGACTTTGGAATCCAGCAATGGCTTGGACCTAGGAAGAAAGAGTTGCAGCGTAGGTATGGTAGGAAACCGACATTAACCCAACAACTGGATTATCTCGTGGATGAGTATCAAGGCAAGGTTCCGGGGTTAGGTTGGAATTACATCAATCAAGGCAAGTTCTTTGACAAGGACGCTCAGGGGAATGAGTATAACTATTATATGTATTCTAAATCCGATTTCGATAACGCCGTCAACTACAAGGACGCTACCGTGGCATGGAATCAAGGATACGGTAGGCCTCTTGGATCGACCTTAAGAAATGAGAAGAGATTTGAGTTCGCCGATATGTTCTCCAACAGATACGGTGTCCCGGAGAACGAGCCAATGAGATACGAGTTCGGACAGCGGGATTCGGGCACGGGGGACGGAGGTCAGCAGCCTATCCCTGAGACGGTAGCCCCTGCCGATCCTTCTTTGGCTTCTCGCCCATCTATGGATATTTGGTGGGAGAAGGAAGGCCAAGACCTGTTATATAAGATGCTAGCTCAATCCGGCGCTAACAAGAAAGCTATAGAGGACATCGCTAATAATATTAAGAATGATCCTCAATCAGAGGCGCAGATAGCGGAGGCTGAGCGTATGCGTAAGGAACAGGCGAAAAGACAGTTGGTGCTTAATATGATACCGGGGTTGATGCTGAATATAAAAGGAATGTCGTCAATAAAATCCGAAGGAGGTCCTATTGGGGATGATAAATGGTTTTATGATAAGGATCAACGAAAACGCATCGTGGACAAGCAAGAGGCGATAAGAGCATTAAGCAAGGAAAGGCATAAGATTCTAAATGCGTCAAGATCTGCTTTTCAACAGGGTCTTATAGATGAGGATCAGTTCAGGAGGATGAATAATCTTCCTATATTTAAATTGAGTGATAATATAAGAGGAGGCGGAAACAAGGATGTTGATCTCTTGAATAGTTTTTGATACAGCCATGTACGACACGTTTGGAGAATCTGTTAAAAAGGGGTCAGAAGAGGGTGAGATAAAAAGGAAGGAGAGGTTTTATCCTTATAAGCTTATGGCTGATACTTTACTTACAATAGGTGATATAGCCACAGCATCTCCTGGATTCTTGAGGTTAATAGAGAGATCAGGCGCTAGATTGTATCCGTTATTGAATAATATAGCCCATAGTAATTCTGTCCAAAAAATATCTGGTGTATCAGGAATAGGTGTTGATTCTTCTCAGATGGCACTAAGCCCGGATGATGATAATTTTTGGAATATACTAGGGGTGGCGGGTGCGGCCGCTGAATTGATAGGTGGTATGGATATATTAAGAAATACGAACGTGATGGGTAGGATCGGAAATAGATTGGATGATATTCTTGATATAGCTAATCCTGTCGTGACTTTAGGAGGGTTAGCTAATGATATATTGGACTAATTCGTTATATTTGTCTGTTTTTAAAAATATTTTAGTATGAAAAGGTTGTTGTTTTTATTTACTATGTTATTGACGCCATTCGCTTTGATGGCGCAAGAGGTAATCCCATCAGAAGGGCCTATTACTATTGATCTGACTACCTTTACCGGAATCATGGCTTTCGTCACGATGTCAGCCACTCAGCTAGCTAAGGTGGTTCCGTATATCGACACCCATAAGTGGGCTAAGATCCTATCGGCTGTAGTTATCGGCATGCTGGTATGTATCCTGGCTTGGGTTCTTCAGGTATCCCCGTTGTTAGTAGGGAGTGAATGGTGGGAAGCTCTGTTGTATGGGGTGGCTGTCGGGCTTAGCGCTGCTGGCTTCTATGACTTGGTGAAAGCGATAGGTTCGTTATTTGTGAAAAGGATCTAGCATCTTGTAATTATTTGAGATATGTAAAATTTCAAGATTTTATTATCTATAATATAAGCTATTATATTTTGTAATAATATTAGTATTGCTTATATTTGTGCGCCTACCTACTCATCACGAGCGGATAGGCGCATTTATTAATTTAAAACTTTTGGTAAAGGTATGAAAAGTAATTTGATTTTATCATCAGAGAGTAGGGAATTATTAGGTAGGAACATTTCTGTTATGTCCAAGGACGGGTTTTGTATGCATAACGGAAGTTATGGAAGCCTTGAATGAAAAACGTAAATCTATGGGGTTGGAGTCTAGAAGGCTTGATCATTTGTTTGCTACTAATGGATTTCAGGAAAAGATGAAAGCTCTTGTTAGGGAGCTGAGTATTAATGATATATGTAATGTAAGAAATCTTACGGTACAAAACCATGAATTGAAAATCAATAAGATAACCGATCTCAAGAAATACGGAATGGCTTACCGAAGAGGAAAGGGGGAGGGTCAGAAATGGTATGTAAATCCGTATTTTTTTGTTATGGTAGCATTGGAATTGGATCCAGAGATATACGCCAAGGTGATAATATGGTTGCATGATGGATTCATAGAGGACAGGAATGCCGCTGGCGAGGCTTATATCAAGATGAGTTCGGCCGTCGCCAGGTTGGTTAGTGACAAGGGTCAGTTGTCTGATAAGATATCAAGGGTAGCTAAGGCTATTAATTTTATCGTCTTTAACAAGCATGAGAGTGGGATAAGGAATACGGCTACAAAGAATCAGTTAAACGACATAGTAGCTGTAGAGAATGTTATCACCGGGGTTATAGATGGTGGTTTTATAGATACTTATGATAAACTTATAGATTATCTTGGTCATGAGTGGAAAAAGAAATGGGGCAATCCTGTTATGTCTTTAAAGGATTAGTATTAAAGAGACTCGTCATTGTAAAATGATGAGTCTCTGTTTTTTTAAATTATCTTTGTGTCAGAACGAAATTAATTTGATATGGGCAAATATGTAATCAAGAGGAAGATACCTAAATATCAAGAAGCCGGTGAAGTCGGTTCATATATGCTTGGCAATATGGATGGTATACAGGGGTTAGGTATAGAACCTTTGGTAAATACCAACCAAGGATTACCCGCATCGGTCAATCCGTTAGGAATATATTCTATGGATACGCCTGACCGGTTGAGGAATAAATATGATACCGCTTTTGATCAGAAGGATATGTTTCCGGCTAGTTTCAAGGGTAGTTTGCAACGTATAGCTGAGAATTATCAGGACAATGCTATTACATTTAATAATGTGACTGTTAATGATGTTGATAAGTCTAAGACCGGTTCAGGCGAGACGGATGTTTTTGATTTTACCACCATCCCTTACTATGGCGCTGATGATATAGGGTCTAGATTCACTCAGATGGGTCGTGGTATAGGGCGTATGAGAAGTGAGGGATATGGAGATTTATCCACTGGGGCTAAAACAGCTAATACGATAACCACCATAGCCTCAGGAATTAGTGGTATCATGGGATTGGCTCGTAACGTGGTTTCTGGGATAGCGTCAGAGAAAGGTACTCGTACTAATATCAGGTTGGCTCAGGAGCGTGAGGCCAGACAAAGAAGGCAATCCCAGATGCAGTACAAGGATGGTGGGGGTGTTTATCTAGGGCCTAATAATAGGTTCGATAGCGGAAACCTTACCGGTGAGTACCTGTATCCGTTACCTAAGTCAATGGAAGATCAAGCCAATGTGGAGATCGAGAAAGGTGAGTACGTGACGCAGCCCGGGGAGGCGCCGATGGAGGCTATGGGGCAGAAGCACGCCGATGGTGGAACCCCCGTTTTCTTGGAGGAAGGTACGAAGGTTATCACCGATGATACCACCATAGAGTCGGATTTCGCTAAATACATTAGGGATACGTATGGTATTAAGGCTACACCAAAGGATACGTACGCCACGTTAATGGATAGGTATAAGGCTAAGATCGGTCTTAAATCGGCTTACGATGATCAGAAAAAGGCGCTGGAGAAGCTGAAGAAAAACGATAAGATAGATGACGAGAATACAAGGCGTTTAAATGCCTCCATATTATCTAAGGCTATAAATGATAGTAACGATACCGTTAATGGCTTAGAGGGAAGATTTACGGATTTCGCTAATGTTATATACAAGGAACAGGAAGACCGGAAGATGAAGAAGGATGAGGATACGTATTTCGCCAAGGGTGGTGAGATAGATAACATCATATCCAGATCCATGAAAGAATACGGTCTTACGGAGGAGGATATAGCCGAGGCTAAGAAAGAGTTGCTTAATAAAGTGGCTGGTATTCGTCAAAAGATGGAGATAGGAGGCACGTCTTTGTTCGGTCGTAAATTAACTTTCCGTCCGATCGAGAATAGGTTCAACAATGATCCTAACTATTTCGGTTATCAGCGCCAAGGGGCCGATGGCTCTTATGGAGGCATTAATACGGATGAGAGGTTGAATTATTATAAGACATTCAATCCGGTCGCTTACGATGCTTATATGGGAGCTTCAGAGGGCGCTAGGGCTAGGGCATTGCAAGACGCTATCTACGGTCAGACAAGTAGCTGGATGGGCTTGGCTACGGCAGAGAACCCGATCATCGCCAACGCCGAGGCGCTTCGGGATTACACGACGCTCGTTTCCTTTGGTGGTGAGGATAGTCAAGGTAATTACCCGGAAGACAAGAAAGCCGCATATCATGATAGGATGAGAGATAATAAATTAGGCTTGTTTACCACATCTCGTCCTATGATCGGTTTGGATGTCGTTACAGAGGAACAACATAAGGCTCTTAATGATGCCGGTATCACCCATTTTAGCCAACTATTCTCTGACAAGAACAAGGATGTCGTTAATAAGATACTTGGGGAGGATATGCTTAAGATGCAGGCATTGAGATCCATGAAAGGAATGGAAGGTCTTGATTTTATACTTGACCCTCATAAGGTGGCTCCCGGTCCTATGGATATAGGTGATGTGGAGAATCCTGATGTTAAGCTGGATATGCCTGAGCTGATTGATTCTAATACACTTCCTAAAACCAATACAAATGCCGGTAAGTCGAACAGCGGCAATGGAGGCAGGAATATAGTGGGTGGCGGTCTTGACTTCCCCGAGGTATTTAGGATGACCCCGGGAGCCGTGACAACGGAAGGTCTGGAAAGGCATTACGCTCCTACCGTGGATCCGGTGTTGAGATCGGCTGATCAGTATATGGTTGAGGCTAATCGTGCTTTCCAATCACAATTGGATCAGATGGGTAATGTCCCGGATTCCCAGAGAGGGGCTTTATCTTCCAATTTACAGGCTATCATGAGTTCCAATATAGGTAAGTATATAAATGAGGTAGAACAAGGAAATGTGGCTCAAAGGACTTGGGCTGATAATGTCAATTCTCAATCATGGGCGAATACTTACGACAAGAACATAGCCCAACGTCAAGCTTATCAACAACGGATATTGCAGGGATTGGCTATAAATGACGAGAACTGGGCTAGGTATTTCGATAGCGTCAATGATGAGATTCAGCAGAAGTGGAATACGGCTACGACCATGAATACATTAAGATCTATATTCGGGGATGTAAAGATCGGTCCTAATGGGCAGCTGATCGCTGATCCTCAAGGGGATATATTGAGTTATAGGAGATTATATCCCGCTCAGGAAGTAACTAAAGGCAAGAAAGGATAAAGGATGGCTTCACAATATAGTATATTAAGGAATTACGGCAAGTACGTATCACCCTACAACATGGATGTCATGATGCAGGGTATGGGATACATGCAGCAGAAGATAGATACCAATCGGCAGGCTATAAACGAGTATGCTGATTATATTATCAATTCTGACATTATAAAACCTCAGGATAGGGAATATCTTCAGAATAGGTTAAATGGATTGATACAGGACGTGAATAACGTGTATCGTAAATCTAATCTGGCTTCTGATGGTATAGCCAGAAGTATACAGGCTCGTCTTGGAGAGGCTCTGGATACCCGTGTGTTGAATGCCATTGCCGGCACTAGGGAGATCCGGTCGTTTAGTGAGAAGATGGAGGATATGAAATTGAATAATCCTAAGATGTATAGTCCTATAAACGAGACTGAGGCTTTCGCCGATGCCGTGGCTTGGATGAATGACGGTCAGGTAGGGACACGTCTTAATCCTATACATTATACCCCTTATACGGATTATCACGCTGAGATTGATGAGAAGATGAAGAATTTCATCTCCCTTAACAAGGGGAAGAAAGTCAATGTGCCGGTAGTTGACGCCAATGGTAACAGGACGGGGGAGATGCGTGAGATGTACATAGATGAAATGAGCTACGCTCAGGCCAGGGGTATAGCTATGGCTTCCATATCTGAGAACGGTAAGACCCAGATGCAGTTAGAGGGAAGATATATGGCTAGAACGAATCCTGACTTATTTAATGTTCAAAGCACCTCAGATTTCCTTAAAGGGTATATTGATGATTTCAGTGTCAAGGAAGAATCCATACGAGCCAAGCTAAAGGGCGTTGGCAATGACAAGGCCAAGAGGGCTAAGTTGGAGTCGGAGCTGGCGGATATTATCAAGCAGAGAAATGATTTCGTGGAGGATGCCGAGGGCGTTATCGGTAGCAACTACAGCCCGGAGCGAGCCGGCATGTTCATGGTACGACAGCAGTTCCTTCGTGGCGTCGGGCTGAGATGGTCTTATAATAACTCATATGAGACGCTGGGCGTAGATGAGTATTACTTTAAGGCTAACCAACAGATGATGGAAAGAGCTAGGTTTAACGAGACAAAGAGGCATAATCTGGCTATGGAGAAAGCCGCTTTAATGAAAGCCAGTAAATCGGGTGAATCCGGTGGTGATGGTGGTGGTAATAATACTGTTGGGCCTACGGTGGTTACGAAGAGCAATAATCTTGATGACGTGAATATAAGTGATGAGTTCATGAACGGATTTACGGCTAATGAGAAGGCTGTTAATGCTGGTATGAATAGCTTTGCTAAATCACTATCAGATGACGCCAAGAGAAAAATTAGCGCATGGGCGTCCGATCCTGAGAATAGTAATGTTGTCAAGAATATGAGTGATGATCAAGTCATCATGACTTATTTCAAGGCTAATGGCGGGTCTACGAATACGCTTCTTGATTACAATGGCAAGGACAGCTATATGAAGCTTCTTGAGTTAAACAACCAAAGGAATAAGTATAATAGGATCAATGAGGGATTCAATAAGGCTGAGGACGCTGTCTTGGATGGAGTTGATGCTATAGTCGAGAGAGAAGCTAGATCTATTACTGGATCTGGAATTGATATTAGTTATGGATATGGGACGTTTGATCTTGGAGATATTGTAGAAGGAGGGCATTTGGCTTTTTCTAATGAAGCCATAAAAGATATATCGTTAAAAGATTGGGCCAAATTATCCGCATATAGCTCTATCCTTAGTAATAGTGTAGAATTTATTAAGATGTGTAATGACCCTATGCATCCAGTATTATATAAAAGTGTGGGTCTTGGAAGTGTTAATTCTGGAGAAGCGTCAGTAGTCCTAGGAAGAATAAATGATCTTATGGGAACCTCCTTAACATTGGATGATATACAGTTATTAGCTAATATGGGGGCTGGTCATTTTTCTACATCTAATTTATTTAAAAAGAATCTAAGTGAAGGGTTGAGTAATTATAACGAGAGGAATGCCGTTGTTGCTACAGCTATATATGATGAGATAAATAAAGAGAATGGGGATGTATTTAGGCATAAATGGAGCCGTGGCGATTTAGGAAGACTTGCTAGCGACGCTAAACGTGCCGGTGAGGATTATCTAAGACAATATCGTCATGAGTACGCTGAGCGTGAGTATATCTTCTCTGGTGATTATCCGTCTAAAAGCAAAGCTGAGTATGATTATATAAAGATTAGTGATCTATTCACTCGTGGTGGTGGTTTTATCCCCAAGAATGAGGATAATGCCAATAAGAAGATAACGTTTACTATATCTCCTATAGGTGATGGCAATTATCAGATCATTGGTAATAATGGAGGTGATGGAAGATCTGTTGTTGAGGTAAGTGAGGCAGATCTAGCCGCCAATGACCTTACTTTTTATAAGGAGGATGTAAGTATCCCATCCGAGACCTACGACTCTGGTGTTGTATCTATATCGTTTGCCAATTCAAGCGATAACGCTTATGGGAAGATGGCCGAGGCATTGCAGGTAGCTCCTGTGGCTTATGCCAGCGGAGCTAAGGATATGACAATGCCTTATATAGATATGTTTACGAATATAAATGACGGTAATATCAGGAAGAATCAGATGATGATCGCTACTGACGTGTTGTTCGATAACGCTTCTATGTACGAGTTAAGGGCTTCCGGATATAAGTATAATAATGGTTCTTCTGGGATAAATGTTGATATATATAGCAAAGGAGGGGCTAGAGAGGGTAATACCCCGTTGTATTCAATTGATCTGGATGGCGTTAACTATGCTGATGAGGTAGCAAGGAAGATCGACTTCTGCCCGCAGTATTATTTGGTCATGGCATGGCAACAGATACTTAGCAAGGGGAATGAGGTGTATTGGAGGAGCGAGGGAAGATCTACTACTGATGATTTCGAGAGCTTCATCTCGCCCATAACTGATATGATTGATCAGGAGATAAGAAACAGGAATAACGGAAATAGTGGAAATAATGGAAACAATGGAAATCTATAATAATACCTCTAACGGAAAGGATCTTGCCGAGAAGTACAGATATCCTACCATAAACGTAGATAATATAAAGGCTATTGGTACGGATCCCTATGATATACCGGATCGTGACCTGCCTCCGGTATTGGATCCGTATTCCGCTTCCGAGAGATCAAAGTCCCAGATACCGTCATTGTCGGAGAGGATCAAGAATACTGTTAAGACAAATTATTATGATGATATGAAACATATGTCCCCATTAGGATATATGGCTTCTGATCAAAGCTATAAGGGCAGGTTTAATCTTACTGGTCCGGAGATATCGTTGGAGGATTCAAGGTATCGACTTAGTAGCGGTACTTGGATACCTAAATACGAGTCTTATATCCCTGGTGTAGATAATGACACACGTTTATCTAGGAGTCAAGGTAGGACTGAAAAATGGATGAGAGGTTTGGGAAAATTTGTAGGTAAGACTGCCCTATACGGATTAGGCGGCGTTATCCAGCCTTTTTATGGTATTTACGCCGGTGTATCCAGAGGTAATTTTAACGCTGTTTTTGATAACGATTTCACGAGATGGTTGGATGATCAGGACAAGAAGATGGATTACGGTCTTGCTCATTATTACAATCGTGAGGAGCGGGATATGAATTTCCTTCAAAGCATGACCACGGCTAATTTCTGGTCTAACGATTTTTTATCCGGTCTTGCTTTTACCGCTGGAGCCATGTTATCGTCAGCCGTATATTCCGGCGCTGGATTGATAAACTTAGCTCGTACGGGAGCTAGGGTGGGCGTGGCTTTGGCTAGGATAGGCAAAGCGGCTTCGTATACCAAGAAAGCGTTCGGCGTCTACCTTAGGGCCGCCCGTACGGGACGGAGGATAGGCAAGGGACTGGACACCCTCGCTTTCCTTGGCACATCTACCTCATGGGAAGCTTCAGTGGAAGCCAGAAGTATGTTGATGGAGGCCGAGGAGAACTTCATGCAATCTTATCGTAACGCTTATGGGAGGGAAGTCCCATATGAGGAGCTTATGAAGTTCAGGGCTGACAATGCCAATGCCGCTAATGCTGTATTCGCCGCCAACGTCGGCATATTGTCATTATCCAATATAGCTATGTTCGGTGATATGTTCGGCATGGGTCTTGGCGTGGATAAGTTTATAAAACGTAATATATTTGGCGTAGGGGCTGAGAGGATGGATAACGGTATGTTAAGAACCATAACGCCAAAGAAATGGCAGAAAATAGCCGGGAATACGTTCAATATTATCAAGCGCCCAGTGTTAGAAGGTCTTTATGAGGAAGGTCTTCAGGGAGTGGCTAGCAAGTCCGCCGAGGATTGGGTAGAATCAAGATACAATCCTATGGCTATCCGTCAGAACATAGGTTATATGGAGGCTATAAAGAACGGGTTCAAGGAAACATACGGGTCTAGTCAAGGCTGGAAGGAGATCGGCATCGGTATGATTATCGGATCGGTTATGGGTGGAAAGACCTTTGGAGGTATAAAGGAATGGAGCCAAGACATGTCCCGGAACGAGGGGATGGTGGAGGCCTACAACGCCAATGCCGGCGCCTTGACCGAGGCTGCTGTCCGTGCTATTCGTGGCAGTATGGCTCTTAACGCTCAATTATCTGGCGTAGACACATCGTACGAGAGTGATGGTAGGATCATAAACAAGGATTTTAGTGACGCCGTATTCAATCGTCTCCGTTATGATTCGGAGATGGGGATGTTGGATGATACCAAGGAGAATTTCAGGACGGTAGTCGAATCTATACCTAATAGTGATATAGCGTCCGATATGAATATGACGGATGAGCAGGTCAATGAGTATAAAGCCGATCTTGTCAACGAGTTTAATAAGAAGGTGGATAATTTCATTATGGCCAACAGATTCGCCGACTCCCTTACCGATGGTATATCCAATAGGTCGTTTAACGCCTATATCTCCAATATGGCTTATAATGGCCTTGAGGCGAAGGATAATTTGAACGATATTGCCAATCAGTTAAGAAGGATATACAATACGGATATAGGCCCCGCTCTTGATATATATTCTCGTCTTAATCCTGATTCGAGCAGGGATCTTGAAGAACTCAGGAAGCTTACGGATGATATACAGAGGATGGAGAAGAATATCTTGAGGCTTCAACAAAGTGTCGCGTCGAAGGACGCTCTTGAATCTGATAAGGCTAAGTTGGTCAAGGAGAATGATAGGCTTCTTAAATTAACAGAGGATAGGATCGCATTGGAGAGGAAATTAACTACGTTAATTAACTCAGAGGCTGATATATCTAAGTTGTTCTTAAATAGAAATGATTCAAGGATCAGTGCCGCTGATCTTATGGCGGCTTATGATACTATAGCTGATTTTGAGAACGTCGTATCTATCCGTGGGGTTGATAATTATAAGGAGGCTATGGCATTGCTTAGTGAGTATCGTCATAATCTTGTGGCTTATAAGAATATAAACGAGTCTCTTCGTCGTATGCGTGACAGAAGATTCATCCGGGCGCAGGAGCGCGGGTTCATGAAGATATTATCGAACGTATGGGGTAAGACTTATGAGGAGGATGATAGCAAGTATGATTTCAGGAATACTGATAATCCTGATGCCAATGATCTTTACGCCAACGACCAAGCTATAGACAAGGCTTACCAAGATGGTCTTATAGGGGAGGATGAGGCATTTATGTTCAAGACATATAATCATATGATAGCCAGATCTATGGAGAACGAGATTAAGGCCGATGAAGGTAATATAGTCGAGAGGGTTCCTGATGATGAGGATATCATAAATCCTTCTGACGATAGAATCAATAATATAGCTATAAAGATATGGAACGGTAATGAGGATGTCTTATCTCCTAGGGAGAGACAGATATATGATAATAACAAGCCTCGTGTCGATAGTCTAGTTAACGGGTTTGGGGATAATCCTATTTCAAGGATCGATAAGGCTAGATCGATAATAGATAGATTGAAGATCCATGATAATATTTATGATAATATCAAGGACGCTGTTGATGATATTGTAGATATGAATATCAATGGTCTTGATCAGGATCAGATCAAAGAAGCTATAAAGACTTATAATGATCTTATGAATGAGGCTGACAATGGCAATGAGATTGATCAGGATAAGCTTAATGAGGCTATTGATATTATCAATAATTATTCCGATGGGCCTCTTCTTCAATTCGTGGAATGGATGAGGTTGTATGATAACGGAAGTATAGCTGTCAAGGATTACGATAAATCCATACCTATGGGTGATGTCCTCACAGAGAGCGAACCCGGGACATCCACCGGCAGGACGGAAGTTAACGCCGCCCAGAATCCGGTGGTGTTGATGGCTCAGAAGAGAGAGATCGGTGTGGTTATGTATTATGAAGTTGGCGGAATGAGACTTGACAGGTTTATGGACAGTCTTGGGCTTAAAAGATCTGATGCCACTGATACTGATAATGGAAGGGTGATGGATTTCACCAACGGAACCGACATATTTACTGTTATAGAGTCAGATAACCACTCAAGATGGATGATTAGCGAGGATGACGCTCAGGCTTTCGAGAACGCTACCGGTGTCATATTGGGGCGGCAAACCGCCTTGTCGACCTCCATCTGGTTCATGGTGTATCGCAAGGGGCAGGATGGATCTATTGTCCCTTATTATACGGGTGATACGTTTGGATCTAACAACGAGTCGGTGAATCAGGAAGCCGTAGCTAATCTCCGTAAGGATAATATCGTAAGGTTTAAGATGGATATGTCAGATCCATATACCAAGGAATTGTATGATAAATACAATAGCCTTAACGCCGTTGACCCTAATTCTGATGAGACTAAGTCGGCTTACCGAGAGCTGGTTGATAATATGGTTATTAAGATCGTGGATAGCGACGGCAATTTCGTCTCGGTACTGAAAGCCAATGACCCGGATTTAAAAGGAAGTAACGCTGATTTAAGGAGTAGGGCCTTTGAGTTATATAGGGATAATATAGGATCTGTTACTGGCGAGATTGATATACCGTTCGTAGGTACAGTTACCAGTGTTTTGCCGGGAAGACCTAATTTTAGCGTAAGTGATGATAATGGTACGTTGATGGTATCCGAGAATGATTTTACCAACGAGACGGTTGGTAAAGTCGAGAGCGTAGGATATATAGAGAATGGGGAGGTTACGATGAGGGATGATATTAAGTATAATATATTCCCGTTCTGTACGGCTATCGTCAGGGACAAGTATGGTGACTATAAAGATTCACGTATCCCGGTCGTAGCTATAAAGACAGGAAATGGAAGAAATTACCTGTACCCCGTAAGATTGAAAAATCAGGATATATCGTCATTCTCATCCATGATCGGATCGATGGCTGATAGGATTACGGAGGGTCTAGGCGGAGGCGTAAGTATTGATGATATAATGGATCTTAATAACGCTATAGCCAGATCAGGGTTGGATAATAAGACATATATGATTCCGCTGGCGGGAGACGTGGATGTTATCAAGAACCGGCTTAAAGCTGTCAAGGAAGCGGCTAGCAGGATGCCTATGACCGCTGACGTAAGAGGATGGATAGGTGATTCCAGAACTAAGGAGGATATTTTGATGAATGACGTTACGATCAACATCGATCTTAACAACGATCCTTTCATAGCTCCTAAGTTTAGGATGAGTATCAAGGAGAACAAGGTATCCAAGGAGGAGACGGAAGTCTCGTTCCCTAACCTGCCGGATCTGCCATCGGAGTTCGCCTCGCCTGCGAAGGCTGCCGAGGACAAGTCTTTGGTTTCCGACGGTAACGTAGTATCCGGAGAAAATGAGGCGGAAAATCCTTGCTAAATAAAATATCTTGACTTATCTTTGCGGCGTCAGTCCATCACCTGACGAGTAAGATATTTAAAAGTTGGTCCCTGTCGGGTGTGTGATGGCCCCGGTGGGGACTCTTTATATTATGCAACTAGATTCTTTTTTACATCGGAAGATCATGCAAGACCTACGCATCCAGCGAGTGAAGGTCTTGATGATGTTATACACCAGTAACTATTTTGTCAAGGTCAGACAAAAGCAGTTGCTTGATCATACATACTCATTAAGCAGGGATCAGGCTTTTGATTATATGACTGAGTTCAACAAAAGGCTTAGTGATAAGGTTGGTATAAAATGTACGATGGATATCCTTTTACCTACCGATGATGATAATGCTAACATCATAATCGAGCACAATGGTATTATCAAGAAGTTAATGAAGGAAGCCGAGAAGCTGGAACTTGATACTGATGCTATCAAAGCCATGATGCGTGATCTTCTTGATGAGTTGAAGGATGATATTGATCTTAATATCCTGATATTTGACGTAAGCCAGTTGCTTATAAAATACAATCTATTTAGGTTGGATGCTATAACCGAGCAGGAGTTCAAGAACTCTTTTGTCAGGATGGATAGTAGGAATATGGAGATAAAGAAACTAACTTTATCTGATATCAAGAAGGTGGTGATGATGATGGAGGATAGATACAGTTATATTTCGTCTATATGATAGATAAATATAACTGATTACATTTTTTGTAAAAATATCTCCTGTTTGTTTGTAGTTTCAAAATAAGGTCTTATATTTGCGGTGTCCATCCGTTATTGGGCCATAAGAAGATATTAACTCGCCTAGGCGTAGGCGATAGATGAGGGCTATTGGTGGAATAACGGACGCCAACGGCCCTTGTTGTTTTGTATTATGTGTAATATTGTTTTGAGTGATGACTTATCTATCAGATCGTATTTTGAAAAGGTTTTAAATCTAAGTAAACTTGGTGATAAATTCCCTGTTAATTTAGATGATGTATGGCCATTGGTTTATTCGGCTAAGGAGAAAGCTGTTAGAGCTTTAGTAAGTAGTGATCAGTTTATGCAAGGTATTGATTATGAGATTTTAGCCACAAATGGCGAAAATACGACAGTAGGAAGACCTGTAAATGTTTATATGATTTCTATATCTTGTATGGAGTATTTTATAGCTAGAAAGGTTAGATCTGTATTTAATGTTTACAGGGATGTTTTTCATAAAGTGATAAATAAAATACCATCTAGCTATTCGGAGGCTTTACGGATGTATGCTGATGAGGTGGAAGCTAGAGAAAGGGCTGAAAAAGAAGCTAAGCTTGCATTAGAAGCTAAAAGGATATCTGATAACATCATCAAAGAACAGGCTCCTATGGTTGAATTTGCTAAGACAGCAGAAGTAGCCCAAGAGACAGATATGTTGATCAGAGAGGTTCGGGAAAAGCTAGAGGCTCATGGATATGATATAGCGGAGAAGAATCTTCGTATATTGCTTGAGGATAAGAAGTTCTTCGCTAAGACCGGTAAGAGGTGGTTGCTTTCCCAAAGGATGATAGATCGTGGTTACGCTCGTTACAGATATCGTAATGATGACGAGTTCTATGGCACTAATACTGTCTATGTGACTCCTAAGGGATTTCAGTGGATCGTGTCTAAGATATCTAAAGAATGGATGCCTAGGTTCTTGGAATTGAAAGGCAGGGTTCTGAGTAGATCAGATAAAGATATTTTCGCTAAACGATAAACTCCATTTTTTTATAATTTAGGATTGAGTTTTTGCCTGTTCGTGAGGATCGGCAAAAAGATTTGTACTTTTTCAGAGTAAACATAAGGTTTGTTATTATGTTGTTATTTAGTATCCCGTCCGCTCGTGAGAGTAGGCGGGATTTTCATATCTTTGTAACAAAACGATTTAGTAATGGGACGATCTTGTTATGTAATAAAAAATAAGGAGGATAGGGTAGATAATGTCCTTGCCCCTAATAACCAACCATCCGGATTATACCAAAGGGCGATGGAGGTGCTTGGCGACCAGAAGCAGGCCTTATCGGTCTGGGGTACGGCCTACTCCCCCGACTTCGTGTCTTTCTTTGGCGATTGGATGTCCATGCCATCAGAATATGATCTGGATAGTAATGGGGAACCTAGGTATGATGATGTTATGTCATTTATCAAGCGAAAGAACTATTTCGCCGGCAATTTCATGGCCGATGAGGTTAAGGATATCAATAACACCCTTACTTCCTTGGGCGTTGATAATATCAATGATCTTAATGATATGATCGTATCTAACTTCCTTTCCGGCGGTGATATATTCCTCAATAGGTACAATCTTGAGCGATCTGGGATGTATGACGCCGATGAGATTGATAATATCATGACCAACCGATCGGCGTATGATCGGGTAAGGGATATGATGAGGAGGATTGTCGATTTTATGTCTGACGGGGATCTTAATGAGAAGGATATGTATTTCCTGTCCTCCGAGTCAGGCCTTGGTGATGATTATATGATATATGAGGATACATATGACTCGTTAGGAAAGAGAAGGGTTTTGAATCCAATAGAAGTAAGGGATACGATCATGAGGGCGGTAGGCGGTATCAGCGACCGCCGGGAGTTTGATCAGGCTTTCGCCTCCATCCCATACCCTTCCTTGGCACTCCGGTATCAGGAGGATCAGGATTACGCAGATCGGATGTATGACACGTATCGTAATATGACCCGTATGGAGGTTCGGAGTCAGGACGGAAATACGATTACCGACTCGTACTTCAATAGTACCACACCGTATATCAGTATGCCTAAGGATATGAAGGGTCTAAGGGATAAGGTTGGGGAGATAATCGATATGGATGATTTTAAGGACATCAAGGACGTTGCCGGACGTCTGCATGACATAGCCATGGATCTTGCCGACATGGGTGTGGATATAAGCGAGGCGATCAGCGATGAGATGATTATATCCAGACCGGAGGATATCCGTGATCTTATGGCGTCGCTGGACGTCATGTTGTCTTCCATACAGGCCGGCAATTCGGTATACGATAGCTTTATCTCCGATCTTGATAGGATAACAGGAAAAGGGAACCCGATATACGAGGTTCAGGATACTTATTCTACTGGGGATAGGATGGTGTATGTAAGATCCGGGAATACATCCCCTTCCGATATGTATGATAGGAGCATGTTGTATATGGGTAGGAATACGTACCATAACACGGCTCCGATAACCGACACCGATCAGGCCTATGAGATGTTGGCCGATATCGGGATAGAGCGACCCTCGTACTTGCCGGCTGGCGTGGTCCCCGCCGGGGCTTCCCGTTCCGATATTGGCGTGGTTAAGGATAACATAAAGAAGCTAGTTATGTCCAACATCTCATCCTCGAATACCGAGAACATGATCCTTACCAGATTGATATACCAGCATCCAGTTACCCCTGAGATGGATGATGCCGATATCGATCGGGAGTTCAGGAGATACGAGGCTAGGCAGGGAAAGGATCGGGATTTTATCAAATCCTGTACCTCGTTGAGGAAGATCCAGATCAAGGAAAGGTTAAAAAAATCGGATTTATATAATAATGTCTTACGTTTCCTTGATTTTAATGGATTTTATAATGTATCTTTGAACCACCATGACAGAGGTACGTTAAAAAGCATGGAGATGTCGTTGCCGGAAGGTCAGGTAAGGGATCTTCTGTTTGACGTGGCTATCGAGTCCGGTGACAGTAGCATGAGAAACCTTTTCTATCTGGATGGTCAGGATAGGATGATGGATGTCGGGTTTTACAGGTATCTGTACCAAAGGAATCCGGGCCTGCTCCGGGAGGTCAACGGCGGCGTCGAGGCGAGATCGGACGGTTCGTTCTTGGCTCGTGGGAGGTATGATGATTTCGTGTCATTCCAATCCGGTTTATATGAGAAGGTAGGTGAGACGGTTGATGGTGCGATATACAGGTTCGTTGATGATCTTATATACTCCGATCCATCATCATATCAAGAAAACATGGTACGAAGGATGGGTGACGTTACGGTAAGGAGTGACGATAACCGCCTGTCAAGGATAGAGGATAATCCTTCATCCAGTAAGATAGTTAATGAATACACTGCTAATACAAATAAGTTGATGCGAGATTTTTCGTGTAGTTAATCTCTCTTTGACGTCGTGAGACGTTTTCTTTCGAGCATTGAAACATTGGATTTTATAGATTTGCGATGAATCCGGGTCGTAGTGATACGCTCCGGATTTTTTGTCTTGTATCGGTTCTTATTAATACCAATTGCATGACATGACGTGCTTTGATGATGACATATATCACGATCCTAGGATTATTAATTTTTGGACTTTGTAACGCCCGCCATCAGGTGGGGTTATTATTAATTCAAAAATAAATAGACATGGGTACAAGTGGAGACAAAATCGTGCTGTTAGACGGCATGGGTTCCGGGAGCGGTAGCGCCGCTAATGGTTTATTATCTATGATTCCGGGTATGTTTACCAGCCTTTTGGGTGGTAATAAGATGGATCCGAATTTAGTCGCTGCGTTGATGAACGGTCGTAACAACCAAGACCAGTTCGGAGGGGCTAACGGCTGGTGGTTGTGGATCATCGTCCTATTCTGGTTATGGGGCGGACGTGGTTTCGGAAATGGTTTTGGTGGTAATGGAAATGATTGTTGCGCTAACGGTCTTCCGGCTCAATTGAACAACGACTATGGCCGTGAGCTACTAATGCAGGCTATCCAAGGTAACAGAAGCGCTATCGACCAGATCTCTAACGCCCTTAACTGTTCTACCTCTCAATTACAAAACGCTATCTGTAACGTACAAGGCGCTATTGATAGGGTGGCCGGTCAGGTAGGTATGACTTCTCAGGCCGTTATTAACGCCGTACAGCAACAAGGATGTGAGATCGGTAACCAGATTAGCTCCTGCTGCTGCAATTTGAGTTCGTTGATCAACCAAAACGCGTGCGCTACGCAGCAGATGATCAGTAATCAAGGTTATGAGAATCGTCTTGAGACATTGAATCAGACTAACACGCTTCAGAACACTATTAATCAGGGATTGACAAACAATCGTGAGCAAGCAACGAGTCAGTTCAATATCTTATCCGCAAAACTGGATGCACAGAATGTTATGATCAATGATAAGTTCTGCCAATTGGAGATGAGGGAAATGCAGCATACGATCGACGCCTTGCGTGATGAAAGAGCCGCTTATCAGGCATCAGCATTAACTCAGCAACAAACTCAGAATTTAATCAGCCAGTTGAGACCTACTCCTGTGCCGGCTTATCCTTCATGCTCTCCTTACCAGACTTATGGATGGGGTCAGGCGTTTTATGGAGGTAATTGCGGATGTGGGTGTAACAATGGATGTTGCAACAATAATGCAGCAGTCTAAGCTTTCCTTTTAGTTGGGCTAGACATGTCGAGTTCTTTGATAAGGTTTTGATATTCATCGAGGAAATACCATTTATACCCTCTGTGACTGTAGCGCTTTTTATGGCAGCATTCACTTATTCCTGATTTGTTGAATCCGTCTTTTATAGCGTCATTTAACGATAAATAGGCTTCAACATCAGATGGGTTATTTATGTTTATGCGGACTATAGGCTTTATTTTTACTATTTTTAGTCTTTTACTTTTAGACATTGATTTTCTATGTTTTTCATGAGTAATTGGATTTAGCCTATTCATGTTGGCTGTACACCATCTTAGGTTTTCTACATTGTTGTTTGTACAGTTGCCATCTATATGGTCTACATATTTATAATTTGATGGATTTGGTATAAAGGATTCAGCTACAAGTCTATGAATATATGGACAGTGTTGTTTATTGTTTTTATATAATCTAGCTTGATAGTATCCTCTACATTCCCCTGGTATGGATAATTTGGGTTTGGTTTTTCTTAAACCATTTCCACCCATAACCTCTTTGGAGCATGATAGGATTCTTCCGCAAGAAGATATCATATACAATCCTTCAAAGTCCTTGATATCTCTCCATTCCTCTCCCTCAAAGGAGATGTTCTTAATAAATTCTTCGTTCGTCATTTTCTCTAATTTTTAAAATGTGGACTAAGTTTTTAAAGAGAATGGGAAGGGAGAACTTAGAGAAACCCTTATCAGCAAAGACGCGACCTCTGCCTATCCCAGACGCGAATGTAGTTATTCATAATTATAAACACAGTAAAAAATATTTAAAAATGGCTTGTGTTTCTAAAATAGGGTCTCTTTATGAGTTGGTCACGAAGAACGTGGTAGTGACTACTACCAACACCATCTTCGGCATCAACCCAAGGATATGGCTGTCCTTGCCATGCGAGGGCCTTCTGCTGCTGAAAATCCGGCAGGTGGTTCCGACAACAGGCGAGACATTGCCAGTACAGATAGCTATTCCAGCGAACAGCACCGTATCCACGGTAGGTGATGACACATGCTGCCCGGTAACCGGCGTGGCTGTGGTGAACCCGATCAACGTGGCTGTGACCGGAGCGGCTATGGTTAACAACACCGAACGCCTTGTTTATTTCAACAAGGTAAGGGGTGTATTGAGGCTCATGGATTGCTGTGTGCCTACAACCGCCGCATCAGCGTCGGAAACGGATGTTGATGAGGAATAGGTTAGATTGGATGTCTAATGGGAGGGTATTCCCTCCCGCTTAAAAATCGAGATATGTTTAGAGACTTAAAGAAAGGATTTCAAGTGTATACGCTGGATACGTCCGATGTTCCGGTGTTCAGGATGGGAAATGTGGTCAACGTGTCCGAGCCTAGGTTCCAGCAACCCCAGATGGGTCAGATGGGGCAATATCAGCAACTACAGGATAGGGTGATAGACCTTACCGTGGAGATAAACGGGTCTTCCATGACCTACGTCGTACCGGAGAGCAGGGATGTCGCTATGTCCAATAACATAACTTTGGCCTGCTCGGTCGATCCGATCATGAACCAGCTTAACGCCGCTAAGAGAACCAGCTCCGATATTCTCGATAGTATCGATAAGCATAGGAGGACGCTAGAGGCTTGTGATTCGATCCTTGAGGAAATCAATCCGGCTTTTAAGCAGACTAAGGATCAAGACCGGAAGATCAAGAATCTTGAGGAGAAAGTCGATAGGATGGGATCCTCTTTCGATGAGCTAAAAGAGTTGTTAATTAAAAAATTAGGTTAAGATGAGAGTTATAGATTTAGGCGGCGGTCACGAAGAGGACTACAATGACGAGATCTACGATCGTAGAGGCGGCCGTGGACGTAGCAGACGTTCGGATGGGACTTACATGGGTTATGGTGGTGGAATATACGACCATTATGGCAAGGAGCATGACGGTAGGATGGATGAGCTAGAACGCCGTGAGCGTGATCTTGAAAGACGTGAGAGGGAACTGGAACGTGACGAGCGTGAGCTTGAGAAGCGTGAGAGACTCCATGAACGCGAGGACGAGATGTATCGTAGGGGATGGTTCGGTGAGCGTGGCATCCGTGACGAGTACGAAGGTACTGAACCGTATATGCGCAGGGGACGCAGGAGTCGTTATTACTGAGGAGCAGACGCCGATGACCCGGATTATAAGCGGTATATAGACACCCATGGATATCACTTTTCCAAGGAGCTGGCTAGGGAAGCCGCTGACAAGATGCTTAACGCCGACGGGTCCAAGAGAAGATGGACGATGGAGGACGCTAAGCAGATGTTCGATAAATGCGGGGCTAAGAAACCTGATAACGCCACTTGGGGAGATATCCAATACCTGTTCGCTATGTTCTATAGCGACTACTTTCCTAAGGTATTGGATTGCGACCAGAAAATAGTCAAGGCTGTCTTGGCTTATCTGGAAGACCCTGACGCCCCGGAAGGGACGGCGTTCGTAAGGTATCTGGCGGTGCGGTGCTTCGTCGGTGACACAATCAAATGGAGTGATATGATTTAGTTTGATACAACGTTGGAGAACCCTGTCGGCAATAGAATACCGATAGGGTTTCTTTTTGATCGTAGCCTTATTATGATTACATTTGTTCGAGGTAGATCTTTTTGTCATGGTAGGGTGGGAGGGAATGAAAAAAGGATATCCTCACGGACACCCTTTCCCTTTGGTTGAAAATCACTTAAAACATTATGAATTACTACTACACCGCAAATATAGATAATTAAATACAAACTGCAATGGGTAAGGGGTATTATTGGATAGAGCCAGTGGATCAGACGTTGAATGATTTCCAGTTTTATAAGGCACGTATCGTAGGCGATCCTGAATATGACGAGAGACATCATCGAGTTATATTGAGAACTGATAAGTATTTCCCTGTCGGAAGTATCTTCCATGCCTTGAAAGACCCTGAGATGTTTGTCATAGAGAGGAAGTTCAAGACATGGGGGAATAAGTATGTCATTAAGCCTTGTGAGGGTGAATGGGAATGGGAGTCTGTCCAAAAACTTAAAGACAAGGCTATTATATTCCGTAGCGGATTCCTGCATGGGGACGGCAGCTTCTAACGCCTGCCCGCATCTATCCCCCCCTCGATTTCTTTGGGTTGATACATATATCTATATTTGAAAAAAAAATAATTGTAATATGGCAGATTTTCAAGGTAAATACAATGGCGAGCAGATAGAGCAGCTTCTGGATAAGGCTAATGATATTGATCTTACCAAATATGCCCTTAAGACGGATAATGCCCCTACCGCCACGAAATTACAGGCGGCTAGGACCATAGCGCTGTCCGGGGCTGTTACCGGTAGTGTCTCATCGGACTTCGGAAGCAACGTAACTATCTCCACGACATTGGCTAATTTTGATGCCTCTAAGATAGCGTCAGGAACCATCAGCATAGATAGGTTGCCTAAGGCGGCTTTGGAGAGATTGGTCGTGGTAGCTGACGATACGGCTAGATTCGCCCTTACCACCGCTACGGCTCAAAGTGGTGATACGGTAAAGGTCACGTCTACAGGTAAGATGTATCTGATAAAAGACGAGTCTAAATTAAATAGTGAGGATGGGTATGAGCCTTACACGGCCAGTCAGGCTTCCTCCGTGCCTTGGTCCGGGGTTACGGGCAAACCAAGTACCTTCACCCCTCCCACGTCCTCCGCTACCGTTCTTGGCGGTATTAAGGTAGGATATACGACTTCTGGGAAGAACTATAAGGTGCAACTGGATTCGTCCGGCAACGCTTACGTTAACGTTCCGTGGACGGATAATAACACAACGTATAATGAAGCCACGGCCGACACCTTAGGATTGGTTAAGATCGGCTATGCTTCTAATGGAAAGAACTACGCTGTGCTTTTGGCTAATGGTAAGATGTACGTGAATGTTCCTTGGACTGATAATAACACGACTTATACCCAAGCTACAAGCGATAAATTGGGTCTTGTTAAGATCGGGTATTCGGCTAACGGGAAGAATTACCCGGTAGTTCTTGACGGAAACGGTAAGATGTATGTGAATGTTCCGTGGACGGATACCAACACGACATACACCAATATGGGAGCCGCTTCTGCCTCAGCGGCGGGAAAGGCCGGCTTGGTTCCCGCACCTGCCGCCGGAGCGCAAGCCAAGTATCTTCGTGGCGATGGAACATGGCAAACCCCTCCTAACACCACATATAGCAACATGGGCGGAGCGACGTCCTCAGCCGCAGGATCGGCGGGATTGGTGCCCGCTCCGGCTGCCGGCAAGCAAACCTCTTTCCTTCGTGGTGATGGCACGTGGGTGGTCCCGACAAATACCACATACGCCAAGGCCAATACCACAACATTAGGATTGGTGATGATCGGATATGCTGAGAACGGTAAGAATTATCCGGTAGAGCTGGATAGTAGTGGTAAGATGTATGTTAACGTGCCTTGGACGGATACTAATACAACGTATGGTGTTGTAGGAGCTAACGGGTCCACAGGATTGGTCAAGAACGGTAGTACCGTGACAAGCGCCTCTGGATATACGGCTTGTCCTATTGTCGGTGGTGTCCCCTATTATAAGGATACGAATACTACCTACGCCAATATGAAGGCGGCTACGGCTTCCGCCTCCGGTGCTGCGGGATTGGTTCCGGCCCCAGCCGCTGGCAAGCAGGCATCTTTTCTTCGTGGTGACGGAACATGGGTCGTGCCTACCAATACCACATACGGATTGGCCTCTACTACAGCTAACGGCTTGTTGAGACAGCTTAATGGCAGTACATCCAGTTTCATGCGTGGAGATGGCACTTGGGCTACACCTCCTAACACGACATATGCCGTGGCCAATGAGTCTACTAACGGTTTGATGGCGGCCGCCGATAAGAAGACCATGAACAGGCTTATAGGGGTTAATACGGTCACGACATTAGCTAACCTGCCTATTAGCAAGAGAAGTATCACGGCTACGTTATCAGCCGCTACCACCCTATCCGTGCAGTCAGGGATGCAGATAGGGGAGGAGCTGATGATCAGGTGCGTCCCGTCGGCGGCCTTCACGCAGGCTATACCCAACTCCGGGGATTATGTAAGCATGAGTGGTACTTCTATAACCACTACGGCTAACAAGCCTTTCGAGATAAATATCTGGTGTTACGCTTCAGGTAAGTATAGTATCGCCGTTAAAGAACAAGATTAATGATATAAGATATGAGCTACGTATATATAAACAGGGAAATATATCCCAATCAATTAGTTCAGGACGATCCGCTTGATGATAATTACGCCAAGGGCTATAGTTATGATGATTACATTAACGGGAATCCCGCCCCATGGATAGAGCTTGGGGAGGAGCAATTGGCGTTCAAGGAGGCTAATCCTAAAGCTACGGTTAAGGAGATTATCGAGGCTAAATTGGATGACTCAAGGCTTCTTAATGAGGAGAAATCGGCTAAGTATGAGGAGATCAGGACTTATGAGAATAATAATCTTCATGAGTTTTTCTTGGATGACCAAAATATCTATATCCCTGAATATGATAGGCGTAACGCTTTGGCTGATGGGGCTATAGCTGGTAAGATAACGATCATGGGTCTGAAGTTTGATATGACGGAAGGCAAGATCTTGATCGGGATGATGGATAAGTATGATAATGACCTGATGTCGGCGTTAGGAGCCAAACAGAGGGAAGTAAGCTTAGCCACTACCGTAGAGCAGGTGAGGGCTATTGACGCTCAGTCCGGCTATCCAGATAAGGTAAATATCACCATGACTTATGTCCGGCAACAGGCAAAGGAGAAAGATGTCTCCGATCCTCAGAAAGTGGCTGTCAGATTCTCCAGAATGGTGGTTAATAACAAGACTATATCTTTATCCCCTAATGAGAAACTGGATGTTAAGGTTCTATTCCCTATATGGGGACAAGAAGGGGCGGAGTTCGGGCTATCCGTGGATACCGGATTTTGTCTTAGGGTAGTTAAGGAGGATACGGATATCCTTTACGAGGTTATCCAGCCTCATACGTTATCGTCAGAATGGGAGCCTGGACTCAGTACGGCCTCCTTATATAAGGTTGTTGACAAGGAGCATGCCGGGACTATAGGTGATCCTATCCCTTATTTCCCTCCTATGGAGATATTTAAGGATAAATATTACATTCAGAACGCTGACGTGTATAAATGCACAAGGGATAGTGGAACTCCTCTTAGTCATAATTTAAAGGACTTAGTAGGGTTGTATGTTGAGGTTGTACAGGGCTAGTCGTATCTACCCCCCCCTATATTTGGCTTGTGATATGATACAAGTTATTTTTGGCATAATAAAATGACATTTATAAATAAATAGATTATGGCTTCACAAAAATTTGGTTTCGTAACCGTCGACCCGGTACAAGGATCAGGAGATCAGGCGGTTAATTTCTCCGGTGAGAAACACACCGGTCGTCTTCAACGCACTATCAACCTTACGGTCACCACGAACGGCGGGGCTAAGAAGGCGTTGGTAGTTAATCAGGCAGCGGCTGCTGAGGTGGTAAGATCAGACAGCCCTAACGCTTCCGTACAAAAGACAGGTGGTAATGTTACCATCACCGGTAAGTCTAACAGTACTAAGCTTACGTTCGCGGTCACGCCGGCTGAGGATAACGGGCTTACGTTACAACTCCCGGATAACTACACGGCGGCTGGAAAGACTACGGCTAACGGAGCGGTTATCGCCGACGATCCCGGAGCCGCTGGCGAGTTCGTTTGGAGCATCACGATCTCGGACGTACCGGCCAACGTCACGATCGAGGAACTGACAGCTACATTGAAGGTAACTGCCGCTGGTGGCCAGATAGCCAACGTGACGGTAACGCAAGCCGCTGGAGACTCTACTATCGAGCTTGACGAGGAGACTATTAACTTGGATGTAAATGGTACTCAACAGACGGTTAACGTAACATCTAATGACAGCTGGACTTGGGCGCAAGCAGCCGCCAGAACCGTGTTGAGGATGATGGGACGATAACAGTTAGGAGATAATGGTATCGAACCCCAATTGGATAAATCCGGTTGGGGTTTATTTGTTTTGTTATCTTTGCAATAGAACAAAAAATGATATAGATATGGCTAATGATTTGAATATTAATTGGAAGGATGGGGTAGGCGAGGTAACGGACCAGCCTCTGACCGTCAGCCCGGGGTCCGGGACCGGCAACGCCCCTGTTTCCTTTGGCTCGGTGATGAATAAAGGCCTTGACCGTACCCTTGAGTTGGAGATAACAACTCCAAAAGGTGTTAAGAAGACGCTCACGGTGAATCAGGAGGGATGCCGGCAGGCTTATATTACGAGTGACGGCAAACGATGGCTGACTAGCGACAATCGGGTGTATGGGGTTTTGAAAAGCGATGCTCCATGCGAATGCACGGGTGATTGCCCTTGATATTTTGTTTTTACGAATTTTGTAATTACATTTGTGGCGCATGTCCATCACCATGCTTTTCGTCGCTAATTTATTATAAGGGATACCGGTCTGTGATGGGATCGGCATCCCTCTGTTTTTTTAATATGGAGAAGATAAATGTTTTCGATGTTCAGGTTCCTGATGGGAGACAAATCCGTTGTATGTCGTATAATAAGGTTACTTATTTTGATCTTGACGATATATGTAAGTTATGTTTTGACTCATATGATCTACATGATGTGGCTGACACTAAGGTCATGAGTGAGTTCTTCCATCGTGACGGGAATCGTTATTGGACTACGATAGATGGCGTAAGGCAGTTGTATCGTAGAGTTGAGTGTAAGATGTGTTTTGAGGTTATAGAAAAATTAAAGGGATTATGAGAGAAAAGAAATTTGATTTCGTGATATATCCGTTGGATTTGATTATCACGGTTGGATTAGATTATAAGACGTTGTGTGATCGTTTCGAGAATATGGAACCTGAACACGAGGGGAAATGGGGAGATGAAGATGATATGGATAAGGAGGCGTCTTTCGTGAATTTGGTAAGGGATAGGGACGATGATGATAAATTTGCCATACTTTGGAATTTTTCGAGCGACGATGATTTAATAATGAGAAATATATGTCACGAGTCATTCCATATAGCAATGAGCGTATGCCAATTTTGCAACATGTCTCTTGGATTTAAGGTTGGAGAGGATGAACACGCAGCGTATATAGCCGGCTTCGCTGGTGATTGCGTTAGTGAGTTCATCAATAGCAAGAATACGGATTAAGTCATAAATTCTATAAGGAATATAAGAATATCAGCCTCCGCTTATTTGTGGGGGCTTTTTGTTTATCTTTGTCAAAAACATGAAGTTATGTCGAGTTGCGTAATTAAAAGGAATAAGGAGGGTAAGATAACCCGTGTCTTGACCCCTTCCGGCGAGGTATCCACCTTGTTCGATAAGATAGCGGGTATAGCCGCCGTAAGTGACCTTAATAAGGCCGCTGAAGCTTATATGACTATTTATAACGATAAGTTTAGGTCTAAGTTCGGGAACTGGACGAAATCCGTGCCAAGGAATAAGGAGGCCGCCAGATCTATAAGCGCCAGACTTAACGCTAGCGAGTGGGGGCAACTTATGTCAGCCAAGGTCCTGTCCGCCATAAGCGACATGGATGCCCCAGCGTTGGCCAGAAGCCTTGGGAATAGCGACAATGTCGTGGCTTATCTTACTTCCGGAGAGGTAGGTGAGGTCAATGATATGGCGGTGGTAGATACATCCACGGTACAGGAGGTGGATTTGGATTCTATAAACGAGGATAATATTGGTGATACGATACTGAAAGAGGCGTCATGGGATGATATAAGGGCTATCAGGGAGAATATAGATATTAAGGAAACAGCCCGTATGCTATGGAAGGCCGTGGAAAGCGCTTTTACCGGGCAACGACCTAATATTAGGGTGAAAGGCGGAAATATAGATGGGGAGATCATATTTTCTGGCAATGCCTTGCCGTTAAATGATATTGAAGATTATACGCCTCCATCTTCAAGATTGGTGTATGATTCCGGTGAACCTCGCCTGTTCTTTAAATCGGATGACGGCAAGATACACAACTCTTACGCCAACGCCATAAAAGGATCGTCCGGCGGGCGGGTAGAGGTCGGGTTCTTAGCCGGCAGTGTCGAGGAGAGCGACGTCCCGTCCGGTACGGCTGACATCTCCTTTGGCTTGTCCTCCATAACCCTTAACAACAGTGATTCGTTCATCCCGGTCCTTGGCATCAGCTCAGATTCTAATATAAGTACCCGTGGAGGGTTTGTCAATTACCTTATCAAGAAAGGTCTGTTGAGCGGGGAGCGTATAAGGCTAGGGGATAGGTATTATCTTACCGGGGCCGGCAATTCTGATGGTCTTAAGATCTATAACGCTATGGATGCCTTGTCTAGGCTAAGGAATAGGTTTGGTAGTATGTCTTCTGAGATGAACGTATTAGGCTCCATCGGTTTTGATACGGAGGTAAATAACGATCTTGATCTTATCACGACATCAGGGGAGAAGGTTACGGTAAGCAGATCGGAGATCAAGGGCATGTTAAGGCAAGGTAAGTTTGAGGAACTCAATAATAAGTATGACGGGTTCATGGAGCTAGCCTTGTCGTTGATGATGGAGGATAACGCTTTGTACGGAAGCAATGTCCGTAGGGTTATTGAGAATGAGAAGGCGGAGGATCTCCAGAACAGGACTGATATCACCAACATCTTATCCACGTTAGGTATCCGGGTGATGGGTATGTCTGAGTATATGGATAAGTATAAGATGCGTAATGGTGTCGAGCCTTCGGCTAGGGCCTTATCCGATATGGCTAATGGGGTTATTGCCTTGGCTGAGGGAGCTACGGTAGAGGATCTTAATGAGGAGGTGGCTCACTTCTTGATCGATACTTATCGTAACCAGCAGGAGATTGACGAGGTTCTGGACTCTGTTGTCGGCACGTCGTTATGGAATCAGTTCGCTGGTCGTTACTATGAGGTGTATGGGAAGGAGTACCAAGGGGAGGAACTGGATCGGATGGTGAAGCGGGAGATCCTAGGCAAGACGTTGGCCCAGCGGTTCGTGCCGGGCATGGAACAGGCGGTAGAGGATCTGACCTCGTCCGAGGACGCCCAGCTCTCCTTGTTTGGCAGGATGGTACGAGCTATACGTAATTTCTTCTCCAGCCAAAGATCGGATTTAAATAAGGTACTTGACAGGATAAAGGAGTCGGCGTTAGCTGATGATCCAAGCGCATTTGACGTGCTTCTGTTAAAGGATAGCGACCATCTCATGTACTCATTATCGGATGTTGATGTGGCTAATAAGCTGATCAAGAACGGTAGGTCATTGGAAAGACTATATACCAGATTGCAGAGGATGAGGTCAAGCCAAAGCCAGAGGATCGGTGAGAGCATCTCCCTTCTACGTGATATAGGCGAGAAGGTAAGACAAGTCGGGGGTGAGCTAAATAAGAATAACAACCTATTATCCACCAAGAGCGTCATAGCGACCGCCAAGGCTGAGGTGGAGTATTTGGTCACTGTCGCCAGTAGCCTACGTAAGAGCGGAAAAGGATTGGATTATGAGACGATACAGGTTATCGATAACGTATATGGGGAGATAGTTCCTCTGATCAGGAACCTTCGTGGATTCGTCAATAATCAGGCGGCTGATTATTATGGCAGCAATAAGGTTGGTATGGTAGAGGATATGGATGATATATTACGTATGGCTGAGACATCCATGTCTGATATAAATGCTCTTCGAAGTGATCGTAATGAGGACTGGCTGGATGGACAGCTCAGGATGTTTAATATCCCGGAAAGATATTGGAATGGGATAAAGAAGTTGATAAATAACATCCATAAGGATATCAATGTCATGTCCCGGTTCTTTGGTACGCTGGAGCATAGTGGTAACGCTATTTTAGGTATGTTAGGCCAACGTCTAGCCAAGGCCCATAATGAAGCCCATACCGAGGGTATATCCAATATCAATAAGATGACTAGGATGATGAAAGAGCGTGGATGGGGGATAAAGGATAATGAGGATCTTATACAGAAGATAAATGGGAAGAACTCGGATTACCTTGACTCGTCCCGTGATTTCGCCAAATACGATTTACTATACAGGACCGAGCAGGCTAAGGCTATTATCGATATATATGATCTTAAGAATGTTACGGGTAAGACCGAGAAACAACTTATCGACCTTCTTCTATCCGATAGAGGCCTTAAGGTGAAGACCCGTGACGACATAGTAGGATATGACGGGGATAAGCCTATCACTAAGGAGGTATATCATATATTCAAGCCTACCATCCAGAATTTCGATATCTCGGACATGACGTTCGAGGATCAGCAACGGTATCTGGATACGATAAATAAGTGGTTGGATGAGAACCGGGAGAAACCTATGGTGCAGGCTTATTACGATAAGATCGAGAAAGTCAATAAGAAGGTCGAGGAAAGACTGGGTCGTAGGGTATCGCAAGCTACGTCCGATTTCATGACCCGTATCCGCAGGAGCCGGTATGTGGCTATGGATAAGTTCGTGAGGAACGGGAAGGTCGATTGGAAGGCGTTTCAATCCGATCCTATAGCTTGGAGATCTTATCTGGATATTTTACGTGATAGGGCTATAGCCAAGAGCGAGTGGTATTCCGATGGGACACCAAAGGAAGAGGGATCCGAGGCTCTGATGATGTCCGAGGAGATCAAGGCATGGGACGAGGCGTGGGCCGAGGAGTTCGGGAATACCAACGAGGGTCGTAAGGCTTCCGCCGAGTTCAAGGAGATACTTCGTGGGATAGAGCGGTCCGAGGGCGGTAAGGCGGCGTTTGAGTTCCTGCTAGCTGGCGGTCATCTTGGCTTCTCCAAGGATATGTGGGGATCCGAGGAGGGTGATTATTACGAGAATCTGGTTGATAAGATCACGGAGCAATCTGTATCATCATCAAGGATAGAGAAGGTAGAGGAGGCGATGGCGACAATAAACGAGATCAATGACCAGCTAAGGCCCTTGCTTATCCAGTACCGGGATAGCACGAGATACGGGGAATATGATTTCGATAGGTTACGTGGATCCGCCTCATTAAGAAAGATAAACGAGTTATATGATCGTCTGGCTGAGGCTAAGAGCGTTATTAACGCCGCCGCTTCCGCTGAGACTATTGAGATGGATATGCCTGATACGGTGGAGAGTGGAGTCACGGATTCTTACCGTAACGCTTTAAGGGATGCCATGGCATACGACAAGGGTATGGATGAGATTAAATTCGCCAAGGAACATATGTCTGCCCGCTCCCGGAGTCAGGTGGATAGGATGGCCGCTAAGCTATCTAGGAAGAACCCGTCATGGACGACCGTGGAGACAACGTTCCTTAGAAAAAAATACGGTCCTGATTTCAGTGATAAGCTGGCTAATGATATAGCTATGGGTAAGGCTAATAGTATACTTATTGAGTACGCCAGAACCCGACTATATCCTTATATGAGAAAATACTCTCCCAAAGGGTATTCTGATTTTGTCAGGAAGATAAATAACGGCACGTATAAGGTTTCGGACTTTTTTGACGCCATGGAAAGCGGTATATCCAAAGAAGAAAGCGTGTCCCGTTTCGGGTTCGATATTAATATGATCGACCTGACGATCAACAACCAGTGGCTTGATGAGGCCGACGCCGAGAGTTCTTTCCGTAATCCTAATTATAATCCCGATCTGGGTTATGGGTATCATACGCCTAGGTTCGATAAGTACAAGAACGAGGCTTTTTTCAAGAAATACGGTATTACCAACGAAGGGGAGGAAGCTACGATCAATAAGGATAAGTGGGAAATGAGGAAGGAATTGCTTAACATAAGCCGTAAGGCTATGGAGGATTATGACGAGCGGTTCAGGAACATCTACCAGATACCACAAATATCCAAGGGCGGCGTGGAGAGGATGGTGCAGGCCGGTATCGATCCCAAGGCGGCCATCGGCAACGCCGTACGTGATATTGTTGGCGAGAGGGTGGATGATCCTATACACGGTCAAGGACAAGACCTAGGAGGGCTTGATGAGAACGACAACAAATATCGTATGATCCCTAAATACTATCTCAGTAAGTTGGAGAACGCCAACGACGTGTCCCATGACTTCGCCTACTCCTATTCCATGTTATCCTTGCAGGCTACCGCTTACAAGTATAAGAGGGCGGCCTTGGATGATGTCATGGGATATAGGAACATGATGCTGGAGACGCAATACGACGGCGGTAAGAACCCAGAGGCGACGCATGCCTATAGGATGTTCCAAGATTGGGTTAACGCCAGTATCTATGACGTCAGGATAAATAATAAGCGGGCGGAATGGAATATAGGTAATTATAAGGTCGATCTTAATAAGCTGGCTCTTATGTTTACCAAATTCGTATCCAAATCCAACTTAGGCTTCTCCCCGTTCGTTGCGGCTACCGGCGCCCTTACCGGGCAGGCCAATTTCCTTTTGGAGGGTATGGTAGGGCAGTATATAAGCAAGGACTCCATGAAATACGCCTACGGGGAAGCTCAGAAGCAATTAAGTACGTACGTGTCGGAGATCGGGGATATAAACCGTACCAACAAATTATATGTCGTTGGAGAGGCTCTAGGCGTATTCAATGTCCGCAACCGTGTACGATCGGCGGCGTATAACAAGATCTGGAGAACCTTATTCCGGGACCTGCCGTTTAAGATGATGGAGGTTCTTAACTCCCCGTTGGATCCGCAGGTCATTATCTCGGTCATGGATGATACCCGACTATACGAAGGTCAGTTCTGGTCATACTCCAATTTCAAGGAGATGATGATGAAGGACAGGAATATGTCCGCTAACGAGGCTAAACGCGATTGGGAGCGTTTAAGGGATTATTCTATGTGGAACATGGTAGATGTCAAGGACGGAAAGATCGTGGCTAAGAACGAGGCTAACAAGGATATTATAGACCGATATATACCCACCTTGTCCAGTAGGGTAAGGAGTATGGTGCAGATCTGTGACGGCGCCTTGAACGAGCAGAACCGGGTGGGGGCTAGCCGGAACGCTATCCTTAATATGGTGCTGCCTCACCGTGGATGGTTTATATTGGCCGTACAGCGGGCGTATAAGAAAGCCGGTTTCAATTTCCAAACCAACCAGTTTGAGGAAGGATATATGAGAACGTTATGGAGACTGGCCGGTAATGTCTATGGATCGATGTCCGAGGGCAGGATGGGAGAGGCATATGACGTGCTTAAGGAAGAGTATGATAAGCTTACCCCCTACGAGCAGATCAATATCAAGAGATCGATTATCAATATGGCGGTATTCGCTACGATGATGGCCATAGGACGGGCATTGATGGGATATAGGGAGGATAATGAGGATAGCTGGTTCGGGCAGTTCATTACCTACATCGGGTTCAGGACGATCAATGAGATCGCCTCCCAGACATCCCCGTTCATGGAGCTTAACGCCATAGACATGCTACAGGATCCGCTGGTCACCGCCCGGAAGTTAGGCGACCTCACCGATCCTCGAAACTGGGATCCGTTCGCTACTGTCCAGACCGGCGTATATAAGGGCGAGAGCAAACTATGGAGGCAGCTCATGAAGTTCTCGTTTGGTAAGCAATGGTATAATATCAAGACGGCTAGGGATATTAAGCAGACATCCGACTACTGGTTGATGACCAACGGCATGACGATGGGATTCTTTCTAGGTGGTAGGAATAAGGACGAGTCCGGAGAGGACGCTAATTGGTATTTTGACAGGGAAGATAACTGATATGGTATGACAAAAAAAATAGCCGGTCAATTGTTTAAGACAATTTGATTGGCTATTTTTGTATTCCCATCTATCCATCCCGGACGGATGGGAATAGGTAATTATTTTATGAATACAAATGTAGATCTTTTTCATGATTCCACGAACAATGGTAATGGAATTTTGACGTCCGAATCCAACGAAATGGATTTAAATACATTAATACCGGTAGTAGATAATAATAATCATAAGGTTGTAGACGCCAGGCTTCTTCATGCGTTTCTTCAAATAAGAAGAGATTTTACATCATGGATAAAAGATCGTATATCAAAATACGGTTTTATTGAAAATCAGGACTTTGTATTGATAAAATATGATTATTTAGGTAACTTACTGAATGACAGACTCCCCCATTTTGGTGAGTCTGATACTCAGGTAGTTGCAAAGACTGATTACCTGCTATTGATGGATATGGCCAAAGAGCTATGTATGGTAGAGAATAATGATAAAGGGAAGAAAGCTAGAAGGTATTTTATCGAGAAAGAAAAAGAATTAAAGAAGTTGGAAAAGTCGAATAATGATCAAGTAAGTCATTTGCGTATTCCCGACTTTTCCAATCCAGCGGAAGCCGCAAGGGCATGGGCTGATGAGTATGAGGCCAAGGTGAAGGCCGAGAAGGAAGCTATGTTGGCACTAGAAGCCAAGAACAAGGTCGAGGAGGAAAAGAAGATTGTCCAAGCCGAATTAAATACGGCTATAGATACGATAAAGGAGAATGAACCGGTAATTGATATGTTTAAAAGGTCTATTCCAAGAGAAGGTGTCCTTATCCGTGAATCATCAAAATATTTTGAGCAATTTGGCTATTATATCGGGATTAAGAACATGTATCCGTTATTACAGGAATTAAAATATGTTTTTAGGAATGAGAGAGGTAGGATAGAGGCATATCAGTCCGCTCGTAATTCTGGATTAGTTACATATGGATCTGATCCTGGTGATGAATATTGGGAGGCTAAGGCCGTGACTGTTATGATAACATTAAAGGGATTTGTTAAACTGGAAGAATTGTCAAGAAAAAAAAGGAGCGTTTTTGAGAAATATGGTCGGTTCACGATATGATGCCCCTCACTGCGATTATTCTGATAAAGGCAAGGCTATTAGAGCGCTTACTGGCGATAATAGGTTCACTAAAGATATTGATTATAAAGTTTTTACCCAAAATGGTAAAAACCCTACTGAGGGAAGATCAACAATTGTATATACGATAACTGCATTTTGCGTGGAATGTTTGATAACAAGGAAAGAAAGATGAGTATAAATAAATAGTTATACCATTGATAATTAATGTAATCCAAAAATGGATTTACATAATAATAGAAGGATAGGCGATTATCATCCTATCCTTCTTATTTTCGTTATCGGTTATTATATTTATACACAAAATCATCCACATCCATATACTCACACCCGAAGTTTCCCGCCGTCTTCTTATCGGAGTCGGAGAACTGCCCTTCTTTTCCGGAAGCGTCCCCGATCATCAAGATAGTATCGTATACGATCTTTTCTTCCTCATCTTCAGCTCTTCTATTTTCATAACAATTATAATAAGTTCTTTTGTCTTAATAATACCAACATCTTATTCCAATCAACATATCCTTTATCCGTAAGTGGAGTGCCGATATTCCTATCATCTATATAATAATCACAATACACTTTTGGTGATGATGATACTGGCTCAGGATTGTAGTTTACCGAATATAGATCAATATGATTGTATCTAAACCAGTCTACGGCATCCTGTAGATATTTACCATCTCTTACCGTATATAATATCAGAAGATTCTTATCAGCCAATTCTCTCAATACTTTAGCGGCTCCGATATTGTCTCCTACATAAGGGAATGAGTCTACTACGCATGTCCCATCGAAATCTATCCCTATTATTTTCTTCATATTATATATCTTGTAATAAATACTCTTCTATTTTCTTAGCCATATCAATAAGCATCTCACATCTGAGGTCGTTAAACTCCCTACAAAATCTCATCTCCTCCTCATGCTTTTCCTCCGGCGATCTGTTATCACTTACGCTATAGCATGATGATGAGTATACTGGGATGGGTCTCATGGCCTCTATTGCTAATTTGATAGCCTTTTCTTTGATATCGCTCATACTATTTTCTTTTTGTTCCCAGATCATGCCGCTATGAAGGCAATTAGGATCATCAGCATGATCTATTAAACAAATCCCTTTGTCGTAAAAACAACATCCCGTACAACTCTCTTCTTCTATCTCAGGGATAGCTATGTATTCTTTTCCTTTATATATTTTAACTTCTCCTTTTCTTATCTTATTCATCTTATTAGATTTTTATATCCTACATGTTTCAACTGCTCTTCGGTAGCTTTCTCCTTCGGGAACTTCCCGTGCCATTTACCGGGCACCACGACATCACGTCCGTCTGGGCTGGTAGCCAGCCTCCCGCATTCGCTGCACAGCCCCATGCCCTTGTAAGGCTGTAGTTCCTTGGCATAGTCGAATTTATCCACCATATACTCGTTTGTCAACATCCAATAACTAGACGTAGCGGTATTATCAACGCAACCGCATTTAGCGCATACAAATAAGCTCATATTTTAGTATCGTTAAATGTCGTTATCCTTATCATCGTCAACCCTCTCCACCTTAATCGTCCCCATATCGCCTGAAGGTAATGTCATGTCGCTATACACGTTATTCCAGTTCTCGTCAATAGCCAATTGATGCAGTATTGATCTATATATCTGGTAGGTATTTCCGATAAGTCTCTTTCTATTGATCATATCCTTACTACCTCCATCATACCCTATATGTTCATAGTCTTCGAGATCCGGGAACAACCTTCTTCTTATCGCTCGTGAGTTATTGACTATAAAGCTTCTTATTCCCAGCGTTTCCGTTCTATCCATATCATTTATCAACGTATCTGTCGTATGTTGTAGGTCCATGTCGCCAGCGGCGAATCTACTGATGTCTTCCACACACTGGGATATCAGCATCAGTTGTTCCCTTGTCAACGTTATTTTATAAAGTTGTTTATTATCCATGATTATCTGATATTAATTTTTCTTTTATATGTTTAGATATATCAATTATCTCATCTTTTATATTGCAGTCATCTTTTAATAATGAGCCAAATATACATGATATGGCGCTCTTTAGGCCTAGCGCTATCCCTATCTCCAATATTTTTTTATCGGTATTAGAGATTTCTATAGGTTCATATAATATTGATGATATGTTGTTAACGACGTATATTATATCATCTTCATTCATTGATGTAGATTTATCGACAATAGCTATAAAATCTTTTATAACCATAATATAAGCTATTTTTATCTCTTTTATCGTATCATTGCTTAGATGCTTATCTTTTATATGTCTTTCAACATACCGGTTTGCTAAATTTTCTATTTTGTTTGATCTGTTCATTTGCATAATATTTCATTTTTTTTATAGCCGTAAATATGTATTCTTTGTTACAATCCCAACATTTTATCAATTTTTTTCGATCCATACTTTCCATCTTTGTAGAAAAAACAGCCCATGCATGGCTCCTTATGGTCGTAACTTGATACTACAAGCAGCCTCATACCATTCTCGCACATCACATCGCCTTGTTTCATTTTGCCTACTTTATTAATTTAGCTATCAGTATAGTAAAATTTGATATTATCCATATTACGGATATCCAAAATGTTACACCTAACATGATTCCTATATTTTTAGGTATAGGATCTACTCTCCTGAATGTCAGGATCATGAATATAAATGTCTTGAAGTTCATACGTTTTACTATCCTCATTGTTGTTTATGATAATTATATCTTTCTATATAGTTAACTATCAAGTCCTTAACTCCTTTTGGGACATCTACCAGTTTGAGATTACCTTGGAATATGTCCTTGCCGTACTCATCCATAATCTCCCCGAATGAAGGATTCATGACTCTTGTTGACATAGATATCGGTTGATCAGTGTCAAATTTGATAACGATCTTCTTTCCGCCGTTTATCGCCTTTTTAAAAGCCACGTAAAGCTTTCGGCCTTTTATTATATCACAATTTCCTTTCAGGATATTAGACATATGTATGACATGCTCTTTCTTCGCATCTCCGGGGTTGTCCATAAGCTTAAGATCTCCTCCGGTATCTCTCCATTTCCTGAAGCACGGGAAACATAGACCGTGATTTGCCTTGGCGTGTCTAGGTATCATCCTGCTGCTGCCGGCTGGGATCGTATCGCCACAGCAGATACACGTCCTATCCTTGTTGGTGCGCATCGGCACATAGCTCTTTATCGGGTATTCTTTTCTTTTATACATCTTCTTCTGTTTTCAAAATTATCATCACCATACTCATAATTAGGACAAGCTTTGTTGCTTGGACGCCTTACGTATGTTGTTTGTTTCCTATTATGTTTCCTGTTAGGGTTTATATAATGGTCGCACACCTGCCAAATAGAACAACATACCTTGCCATATCTTTTCGCCCATTCATTATCATGCAGATGTACGCATGTGCCGCAAGTTGGGTTCTTGAGCTTATCCCTGTTGTTATCTATAATATCTTTAATCTTATCGAGAATAACATACATATTCTCAATATCCATATCATTAAATTCATTTGGTACTGGGAGATACATTATTGAGCTTATATCTATATCTATTCCCTTTGACTTGTCGTAAGCCGATTTGTATTTCCTTACCATCAAATCTTTTAACTGATTTACCTTCTTCTCATATGTTCCCATGTCTCATTCGGTTTTCCATCCCTGTTTCCTTAATAAATCCACCATCATCCCTTTTATCTTAGGGCTAATGGCTTCGGTAAGTATATCAGCGGCCAAGTTAATAGAGAAGCTGGTCATCCTAGATTCTCCTATATACTTCTCGCTGGTAACTTCTTTGACATAGTCGTGAATATCCTTGATCATTTCATTTTGAGATCTTAGGAGATCCAGTATCTTATCGAGTTTATCATTCATCTTTTTTTCTCGAATATACCTGACAATAACCAGAAGACCACTATCAAAAAGAAAAATAGCCCAAGAGCCTCATCCGGATAATCATGCATCGCCTCTAAGATACTTCTCATAACTTAACATCCATTTTACCGATTATACGATAGAAAATATCCCTAGTCAGCTCAATATCATAAGTAGCGTCATGAAGCTTATTCTCGTCGATCTCAATACCCATAGTCCTGGCTACGGTCATCAACTTAAAGTTCTCCATATCGTTTCTTACACCCATCAGGAACGGTGTTACCATAACATATACATCCATACAGTTAGGATAGAACCATGATCCGAAATACTTATCCCCACATTGGGTAAATAAAGCCCGTAGGAAGTTGTTGTCGAATCCAGCGTTGTTATACCCCACCAAATACATTTTATCCCTCTTATCGAACTTATTCACGTATTTGGATAATATACCAACTAACTGCCTGTATCCGTCTTCCATAGGCTGATAAGACTGCACTTGCTCCAAGGTAACGCCGGCCACGTCCAGCGCCTCCTGCTCTATCGTGGCGGCAGGGTTCGGGGCTAGGCGGATGTCGAACCTCTCGACCTCCTGCCCGTCGATATCCACGATCCCTCCTATTTGGTGTATTCCGTTTCTCCAGAACTTAACCCCGGTTGTCTCTAAATCGAAAAATAGTAATTTGCTCATATCTATTGATTTTTAAAATGTTCCTTAATCTTCTCCAATGCCTCATAAGACAGATAGCTGTTTATGGCCTTATTGCTATTTACTTTCATCAACTCATCAAACAGATCTTTAGCCAGTACTTTCCACTGTTCTCCCCAATCACGGAGATTCTCGACCTTTGACCGTATATCCTCGAAATAAGAATCTACGTCTGATTTGATTGATTTTGAATAGTATTTAACATCCTCCTCATCCCCATCCATAATATAATCACATTGTGTCCTGATATCTTTTATATAGCTATCTATATCACTGCACATATAATCAACAGGTTTACGTATATTGAATATCGCTTCTGACGTAAGACCGGTTATATCTTGTATGTCTTTTAAATTACCCATGATTTAATCAATTAAATACCAACCATCCACCTGCAAATCCCATCCCAAAAACGAATAAGATTATAGATGTAAATAATATCCAATCTTTTGCGCTTAGCTCATTATTATCTCTCTTTATTTTCTCAAGATAATCATATATAGCTGTATAAACAGCATGGTGAATATTCTCGTCTCTAGCCCTTACGATATTATCATATTCATTATATCCTAGATTATGGGTGGAGCTTTCGATCCTCATATTCCCCGTAACCTTTTTATTTACATCGAAATCGAAACTAACCACTATATCGGTGGTTAGAGCGTTGGCGATTCTGCTTTTTATCTCATCATTACTGAGATTAGCATCGTGCACTAATCGCTCATAGTCTTTATCGTCAAGAATTATCTGTTTTTTAATGTTCATATCCCTAATATTTCTGCTACATAAACAAATCCATAACATACATAATTATCAGCGTCATGCTCACCATAATCCACATGCCATACGACGGCACACGGGAAATATAATGGCATATCCTCAGCCATAGGATCCTCTTTGAAGTCATCAATGTTTATCTTCTCCCTCCACCTCCATAGGTCTTGGATATCGTTCAAGATCAATTTGTTCATAAAAATCTGGTTTTTAATACTTATACAAAGATAGGATTTAAACAAAAATAAAAGCATGAATAATATTAAAATAATATTAATCATGCTTAAATATAAATATATCCCTTCTAGTTCTCACGGATATACGTATTCGTACTCATCTGGAGGAGATGTCTTATATTCAACATCGCACTCCATATTGGTGTAATAGTTATCCCCTTTTCTGTATACTAACGCTACCCAACAGTCATATTTTTTGCTGTATCCTATAAGAGGGACATTAGCCATAGGCGGATTATCCTCCGTTTTGTATCTTATTCTTGTTACTTGTTTCATGTTTTCATGGATATAAATACTCGTATTCTTCCGGTGGATATGTTTCAAATTCAGCATCATACTTCATGCAGGTGTAGTACTTATCCCCTCTCCTGTACATTACTTCCCACGGACAACTATATTTTTTGTTGTATCCTAAAAGAGGAACCCCTTCTATAGGAGGCTTATCTTTCGTTTTGTACCTTAATTTTGTTATTTGCTTTATGTTCATATAATCTTATGTTTAAGTAATTCCATCATCATCGAAAACAATGTGTCTACAAGAAGTTTCTCGCTACTCCAATACATAGGAATCTCATCTATATCTCTATACGTTACAGACCATGCATGTTTTAGCTTATAACATTCTAATGTACAACCCTCTATCTCATATGGGAGTAAATTCAGTAACGTCCCTACATCCCAAACAGGGTTGGATATATCCGGGGTAACGGCCTCGATCAGTCCTATACGACCAGCGTCATCCTCCATAGAATGTAATTGATCCAGATACTTGTCCCTGAAACCGCTGGCGGTGGAGATAGGGAGGCCGGCCTCGACCAGCACCCTCCCCTGTTCTTTTGTGGTGAATATTCTTTCCTTCATAATTTCATTTTCCTTTCTACCGTAACGATCGTATCATTATGCCATCCCCCATGAGCCACGAGAAGAATCTCCTGCTGCTCGAAGCCAAGCCCGGTCCCTATACCGCCGGAGTTCCACGCGCAGGTAATGACCACCCCTCCTTTCTTGGTGATCCTAGCTATCTCCTTCTTCTGCTTAGCCCAATAACTAGATTGCGTTGTTTGCATATTAACAGCACCTCCAAGTCTTTTATACGATTCAGATACCTGTCTCGCAGAATATGGTGGATCATATAATACCATATCAGCTATATTATCATCAAGATGACACAAGAAGTCCGTGGCATCTTTATGATATATAGCCTTAGTCTCAGGGTCAAGATCGTTGGTGATCGTCCCTATATCGCTGTTTCTGGCGAACGGATCCACTATAACCATCCCCTCTTCTCGATATTTGTCTATAAGTTCCCTTATCGGTCTTATGCTGAATGTCTCTTTATTCGGCATTGACCATTTTTTAGTAATTATCATGATCTATGAAGTTTATCCCATTCTTCTTTATCTACTCTTTTACCTTGTATATAAAACAACTGTATTGACCCATCATGAGTGTAAATTGCTTTAGACTTATCATTTTTTAATCTATCGAAAACATTACCAAACCTCTGTGATAATTTCATAGATTGATATTTTTCAAGAAAGTTATATTCTTGATCTGATAAATTTAATTCCTGTTTAATCATTTCCCTGCTTTTGCTCATACCAAATTTGATTGTTTATTTCCTTTTTGAAATTTAATTTCATAATACTTCTAGATATAGGATCACATATATCCTCCCACCAATTCTTGTGTCCTTTTGGTGGATGTATATCCTTTTTCCATGAAGACCCCTTAACTGTTTTGACTCTTCCGTATGGCTTCATTTTGCTCATGTTTATCACATGTCACATTAGTACCCGTTTCTGATGATCCGAACATAAGCTCATCAGTGATCTTGCGAAACTCCTTTACAATATCATTCATCTGCTTACGCTCTATGCTTCTTAGCAAATGGGCTATCACATCCACTGTCCATCCGTTTCCAGCTAAAGACATGGCCGTATTCGGGGCTATCCCATCAAGGTAATCATCCGGCAATGTCTGTAGCCTACATATCTCCACAGGAGTCAGGTATCTGAACTTATCTTTCAGGTCAAAGGCGTTCAGATATCTTCCGGGCGGTAATGATGATATCACGTTATCTTTCATGACTGTTGTCAGGCAATTACTTTTCTTAATAGAAACAGTATTTTTATCCCTTCTTACCTCCAAACATTGCGTTATTTTCACGTTCTTGTCATAATCCTTTCGATGCCCGTCCTCTCCTATCCTTCTACCGACAATGACTCCTATATATCTTCCTCTTATGGCTCCCGGATTCCATCCCTTGTCATGCTCTAAAATATCATCCAATGATATATGCTTGTCTTTCGGCATTTCTACCGACCAATTGCACCAATAAAGACGATGCCGGGTCTGTGCCGAGACCAAGGCGCTATCGATCTCCACCGGCTCCACGCCCAGCTCTTCCGTTATCACCCGGCGATGCTCATCCCGCATCCGGACGTTCTCGCCCAAGAACAGGACCTTACCTTTGGTCTCCTTCCTTAAATGCTTTACGATGTCCGAGAAGCAAAAGAAAAGCCTTCCACGAGCGTCCATGAATCCTTTACCCTTACCTGAGCTAGAGAAGCTCTGGCAACAGAACCCTCCCATGACCAGATCTATGTCTTTCCAAGGAATATCCCATGTTCTCCAGTTATTAACATCCCCTAATTGAATAATATTAGGAAAATGTTTTTGACTTACCTTTATACATGTCTTGTCTATCTCCGAGGCGTAGTAAGTCTCTATAGGTATACCGGCTCTTTGTAATGCTAAATACCTACATGATATCCCATCAAATAATGATAATACTTTCATATTGTTCATTTATTCTCAGACCTAAAAATATCCTTTGCGATCATATCAAGGGATATTTTATGTATCTTAGGTAAGACCTTAATCAATTTAATGCCAAAATTTTCGCCTCTCTTAACAAAAGTCCATTTACCATATATGATTCCATGCATCATATTCTGTATTACTTCCTTACTGTCTGTCAAGAATACTTGGTAATAGGCGCTACTGGCATAATCGAAATCCTTTCCATGATCATTCGCCGGTCTTAATATCATTACAGCCGAAGAGCGTCCACGGACGAACCCGTATATCTCAAGGCATTCATCAAACTCATAATTATCACGTTCCTCATCATGAACATCCTTAACCCATTTGCATGGTCTCCCGTCTTTAAACGGGATCTTTAACTGTTTCTTTGCCATCTTTTAAATTATATTATAATGTTAGGTAATTATATACAAGTTTACACCATATTTTAGTCTCCATGTCTTATTTGTTAAAAGAGTAATATAGATATAAATACATAAATTGAATAGGGCTATTCACCATGCCCTTATCAGTAGGATCATCGTATTTGTCAAGCCAAAAACGAAGCGCCTCCCAATCGATATCCTTACGGTCACATACCATGCAGGCTAGGTTAGCCCCGAACAGTTCCCCGTCGCCGCCCAGCGACTTGTTAAACCTCTTGGCTAGTCTTTCCTTGAATCCCTTATCATACCATATCCCTGAAGTAGCGGCATAACAATAATAAGCGTTGTACTTCATTTTCACGCCCATCTTCTCAAACAATGGTGTATGCCATATCCGATCTAAAAAGAATACTATTCCACGATATATGAAGGTTCGGAGATTTTTCCTGTATTCTTTCCCCAAGAAATTATCCACACAAGATATAGTCCCGCCTGAATAATACCAGTTATTGGCACCTCTCTTGACCTTATCCGTCATCTTGAACTTATTCTTTCTATCCTCTACCCTATCCCAAGGCTTTAATTTATCCTCATTAAATGTCGGGCAATAATGATAGTAATGATTGATCCATGACAGATATGGGTTGTATATCGTGTATCCATTATCGCTGACATATGAGTTCATATCATACCCAAGTTCCTTGGCTAGAATAGATCCCTCATCAGCTAATACCTTCAATATCGGGTTCAAGTTCCATATCTGATCTTGACTGACGAACATCGAGTAACATGGATCCTCATCCTCTCCATACCATCCACCCATCCCGCTCACTATTTTATCCAAATCAAGTGAATAATCTTTTCCGGGTAAAAAATCATCTCTAATAAAAAAACCTCTATATGGGATCATATCATGTATGCCGGGTTGGTCGTCAAATATGAACTTAGCGTTCTCGGTCAATCTAATCAATGTTTGCAAGACAGAGGATATATCTATGGGTGCATATTCACACTTATAGACCTTATTATTTATCCAAAGATATTGAAGAAGCTCGGCTATATTAATAGTCCCGTCCTCCACATATCCTGTCTTGTTATCGAAATTTATTTTGGCTAGAGGTATATTACTTCCTTGTGGTTGATCACTTTTTTCATTACAACAATGCACGAACCTGTCAAAGAATATATCTTTCCAACCAAAATATTTATCCCTTATCGTCATAAGCCTATTTCTTGTCGTATAACGACATGACGTTAATAAGATCAGCTTTTCTGACCATCCCCTCAAGTTTATTAAAGCCATCCATGTTATCTCCGCTGACGATGATAGTAGGATATACCTCTATACCGTACTTGGATATTTCCTCCTCCGTGGCTTTGTTCTCCGGGATCTGGTTTAACGTGACCTCACCCTCATACTCCTGTAATGTGTTGGCGATAATATATCGCATGTAATCGCTGTACTCAGCGTCTTTCTTCGTGAAAAAATCAATTCTTACCATCTCAAATAGTTTTTAATCTGTTAATAATCAAATCAGCAGTAAATATAGCATTATCTATCTCATCTACACCCATCTTCCTTCCATCGAAACTGTTAGATAATAAATCCTTCACGATCTGATATCTTCTCAACTCCCAATCTATGTCTATATCAAAATTAAGATGCCTTACACGATCATAATTCAGCTCTTTATGATTCTTACCAAGGTACTTAACTATCGAGAATGGAGTGCCATCATCAATAGTACGCCTGATTACATTAACGTATTTACCGATTCTTTTATCGATAGCCATCAATATCTCATCTACTATTCTTTCTCCTGACTTTTCCATCCTATAAGCCCTTTGTTATGTTTATCGTAATATAATAACGCTATGGCATTCCATGCTACTTGAGCAAGATGCATACACCCTGTATCCGAATCAAATCTCTCCCCTTTCGTATAAGCAACTAAGTGCCGCATGGTCGCACCTAAATACCGATTGAATCCATCAGGTATATCTTGCCATGAGTTTTCAACGTACTTCTTGGCGCCTTCCGTATATACCCTCACGATGTCCTCTATCTCAGCCAAAGGAAGGAGATCCCACCGGAGTTTGCCGTCGGCCCGGTCGTTCTTCCCGCTGCCGTCCTTCCCGACGAACGGTGCGTCTGTCTCTTCCCACTCATCGGTATTACATAGACCCTCGCCGATAGAGCTATAATCCGTAAGCTTATCGACCGTTTCCTTATCAATAAGCCTTAATTTAATAGCCCTGTTTAATGATACAACCATTTCCTCGTCAACCCAAGTATATTTATATGATGCTTTAAATAATGGGACTAATTTCATTAGACCTGTACGATCAGCAGTTTCAAGCACCTCAAATACCTCACCGTCATAAACAACCTTTTCGTATTTGCTAAATTCTTCTTTCATAGGTAACTATATTTTTAGATCAATAAAACTCACTCAAATCTCTACATTCCGGTGTCTCGCCTGTCTTAGAGTAGAGCTCACCAGATGATAGATGTACACAAATCGAGGTCTTCCCGTCTCTCCACTCGCTTTGCTTCGTAATTCCACAAATAGCGCAGCGTTGAATCCCCGGGCCTGCCTTTACCCACGAGTGCCGTACACTCCTTTTCCTTGTCCTGTTGGTGTCGTCAAGTTTTCTCATGATCAATCCTCCAAGGCCGTTACAATTTTATCTTTCCCGATAATAACCTCATTCCCGCTTCTTACGTCGAAGCATTTCTCTCCTTCCGCTTCCTTGAAATAAAGGGTTCCATTGTACTCGAACAAACCGAAGCCGTAATCGTCTAGCTTCATTTCGTTAAGTCTCTTGAATTTGTACACGTTTTTCATATTCCCCATATTATATTGCATTATTGGAAAAATCATTATAACACTTATACATGCCACAAGTAATCCCGTATGGAATTTGAGTGAATCATATTTTTTCCATCCCTCCATCATCATGGCAAAGGAGATTACTGTTATTATAATAATAAATATCAACCCTACCATATCACATCCTCCTTTCTTTCAAAAATCCCATCATATCCTCCACGCTAAGCTGGAATCCGGCAGCCGCCTTATGGCCTCCTCCACATGGGTTGGCCTTGCGTGCCAGCGCCGAGACATCCACCTCCTTCTTGGTGGTATAGAACGAGCATCTGAAGAATCTGCCGTTCCAGCAAAATGGCATCATCAAATCATGTTTTCTAGGATCGTACATAGACTCGAATGTGGTGGAGTTAAACTCCGTAGTATTCATACATATCGCCTTGTATCCAAATATATCTGCCTCGAATGAGAACATCTTCATTTCTCCTCTGTTTTTCTCGATGATATATTCTATTATGGCCTCGCCATTTCTTATCATATCAGAAACAAACTCGCCATTCGCCTTGTTTAGCACCTCCCTGACCATGTCAACGTCAAGCCCGCAATACCCTCTCATCCCATATTGGAATGAAAGAACGTCACTCCATTCGAAGCGATCATGATCCCATACATCATAAGCGCTCAATAATTTTACCACGTCAGGGGTTTCGATATCATCGAAAAGATATTCCCACGTAAGCTCACAAGCCGCCGTTCCGATACGTCTTTTGCCTTTGACATTATAGTCCTTCACAGCTTCTATCGCCGTCTTATGGTGGTCTATCCATGTGACATCTATCCCCTTGTCTTCCCATTCGTCGAATAAGAATCTCGTTCTATCGCCAAATGACACGTCAACTACAAACACCTTATCATATTTATTCACGTCAGGTATTTCCTTGCCGTAATTGTAAGGAAGAAGATCAATGTCCCCTTTGAAATACTTTTTTACTATAGCCGCTGACATTACTCCGTCAAGATCAGCCTCATGATATATACATCCTGTCATAATCTGTTGTTTTTGATTAAAAAATCTATGTATTCTTTTATATCCTTGTTCCTGTCATTATCCCAGTCAAATGTCTCGTTTATGAATTTGAAATACGATACTGGAATCGAATGAAACATCCATCCACAATACTTGCCGAATGTCATCACCGTAGATCCAAGGGGATGATCCGGCCTTCCGGGAACAGGGGCGGCGGTTACGCCCTGCGCCAGCCCCCTCCTACGATCTTTCTTGGCGGCTTTGATATCCAGATCTGTTTTCGTTACCTTATCCCCCATCGGGATATTAGTTATTAGCTTATCGCCGATAAACATCCCCCATCCATACCCCTTGTAGTTCTCTATACTAAGTTTCCTTATATCACCGAACCTTGACGAGTTGTTACAACAATCAACGACCAATGCGCTATCCTTACCGTCCTTTATCCTAACCGCCCTGCCACAATTACCAACTATAGCTACGTCCCCTCTTCTTCGAATAATTATTGTACCTATTCTATTCCTGACGCACCATACTTTCTCATTCTCATTGGGAATATCTATTTTCATCTTGGCTCTACTATATATATATTTACCTACTTTTTCTTGATCTTTAGCATTTTGACCATCTATACATATGTAATTTTGTTTTTTGAAATATCCTCTATAAACAAATCCTGTCTTTGTTATCTCCTTATGAACACAACATCTATATCCTCTTGTAACAGCTAGTTGTTGTATTCTGTCTGCATATATTTTATTGTTTTTAAGACATATTGTATACCCTCTTCTTTTATAACTACCCATGTCTTTCTTCTTTAGACCATCTCCTTTATCTATAGCATCTAACAATATATCAAACTGTCTTTCGCTTAAATGATCGTATATACTACCGCAATTTTTATCTATAAAATCTCCAAGATATTCCCATCCATGTTTATCTTTTTGATCTTTTATAGGCATTCCTTTTGATATTTTAAAATGAATCATATCTTCATAATTAGCTAATTCCCCTTTCCTTTTAAGCCTTATCTTATTATATTTCATTCCGCATTCCTTGATTGTATTTTCTATGTCATCAATTATATCCGGGTGTACAAGAGACTGGGCTATTGTGATAGAATTATTATACTTACTTAAATTACCATCACTTAAGAAATAACCAAGAAATTTTATATCGCAATCTCTCAAAAAAGGATAATCTCTTTTTCTGTCAACTCCAGCTACTGGTATATAGAAAGATGTTCCTCTTTGATAAGACTTTATCGCTTCCTCTTTTTTGTATGGATACCCATTTTGTTTATCCCATTTATTTTTCACTAGAAGATCATGATCTTCTGTTACCCTTAAATTTGCATGACGACTATTAAATGTTACAAACCTTTCACCATCATAAACATCCCTATATACAATATCTTCAATGTTTACCCAATATATATCACCATTATCATATGATGCCACAATATCATCTTTTGATATTTCATGATATTTTAAAAACCCTCTTTCTGTTAATATCTCTGTTTCCATATCAAGACACGCCTGATACCATGTGGAAAAAGAAAACGTGGGTCTTCCAAACATCACGCAATCTAGACCCGGATGATCGAATCCCGTACCGAGGGCGGAATAGTTGAACACTACCTTCGTCTTACCTGACTTGAACCCCTCGACTATAGCCTCCCGCTGTTTCTTTGGCGTGCCTCCGTGAACCACTTCCGCCATGCCAGCGCATATCTTTGCGTTCATCCATTCGGCGGCGGTATTGCAGCTCTCAACAGAATCCATAAACACCAGTATAGATCTGCATACGTCTTTTAATACCATCAACCGACGTAAAATAAGGTTGTTTAAGCCGTTTTTTCTCACCGCCTCACTAATAGACTCGGCCGTATATTCGGAGCCGTTAGAATTAAGTTTAAGGGCATCTCCGTTGAAATCCCATGTCTCGTACTCAATAGGAGTCCAGAACCCTTGCCTTATCATCTCCTCTACCTGTATCACGTGAATCAGGTTCTTGAAATATACCGGTCTCATACGAGTGATGAAATTAAGCTGGGAATATGACACCTGCCCTATCGACATCGTTTTAAGCCTGCATGGTGTAGCGGTAAACCCTATCACCTTTTTCGGTTTCAGTTCATTCATGAATGTCATGAACTCACTGCCGTCCTCCGGGCTATACCCGGCATGAGCCTCATCTATCAACACGTTCCTGATCCCCATCTCCTTAAGCTGACCAACAACCTTCTTGATAGACCCTAACGTGGCGTATATCATGTTAGACAGCTCTTTCTTGCCACAGGAGGCGGAATAGATGGTAGCCGGTATGTTATATGATATGAGTTTATCATAATTCTGCTGTAGTAATTCTTTTGATGGTTGCAAAATGATTGTATTACCTCCCATAATCCTAGCCGCCTCCGCCAACAACAAGCTCTTGCCGGCGGCTACAGGAGCCACCACCAGAACCGGGTCATGTCTGTCAGAATTTATATAATCATATATACTTATGACACAATTTTCTTGATATGGTCTTAACTTAAACATTTCTCGAATTTCATTGAACCGCAATCATATATTCTCTTGTATCCCATATCTAGCATTATCTCATTCTCGGACAATTTAGGATCACCCCCATTTTTTACCAGCACATCTTTTCTGAAATTGAATCTATTGAATCTTTTTAATCCTTTTACATAAAAGTAAGACGGTTTGCTTTCTGACACTAGATCAAATCCTAATTTTTTATACAAGTTACCATCGCTCCATCTTTTATCTGCATATGATATTATTTTAACCGGGTTAAATCTCTTTATAAAAAACGATAATAGCTTACTTGCTCCTCCGATCACGGTGTAATTTATTTTATTGCAAAATCTCACAAGCTCATAGACGCCCTCCTTCTTCTCTCCTCTCACGTTAAGTCTAGGCTTGCTAAATGTCATAACAGATACTATTTCGTTATTATACAAAAGCGCTATTCTGACTGATGATGCGCAATTTCCTTGTATATGATTTTCTTCCATAAATAAAGATGATGTTTTGTTATCTATCATTATTATTTTTGTTTTTCTAGCATACAATATATTGGGAGTTTTCCCTAATATATTCATTATCCTACTTTTTACTATATCTTTTTTGTCGTTATACTCATCTTCGAATATATGTATTAGTCTTATTCCGTATGTTTTTAATTTATTTGTTTTATCAAGATGGAAGTTTGAGCCTTTAAACTCATATCCATGCCAATATAATCCATCCATTTCTATTCCTATATTTTTACTTTTTATAAAAATGTCAATTTCCGTTCCGTCCATCTTGTGTCTAAACTCAGCCGTATTATCTATCGATGATACAAAATCGAACATTTCTTTCTCCATCTTAGATCCTTCAGAGTTCGCGCATATAGGGCATCCGTTACCGCAAAGATGATTATGAAGATTCTGTTTAAATACTCCATGCTTCTTGCATATTATATCCCCAAAATCATGTGTTTTTGAGAATTTTAATAAAGAGTAATCATATGTATCCCCATGTATTTCTCTCGCTTTTATTATAAACTCTTCTTTTGTCATTGTTTGTTTTGATGCCATAGATTCTTTTCTGCAAATAGGGCACCCCTTTCCGTACATGTGATTATCCACTCTTTGTCTAAAATCCCCATGTATAGGGCATGTTATAATCACGTTGCTGAATCTAGTATCATACTCTACTTTAGAATAGTCATATTTCCCATTGTGTGTATTATTCGATCTTTCTATAAATCTATTTTTCCTTTCTTCTTTTTTTGATTCTTTCACTCTATCACGAGCGCATTTTAAACATCCATATCCTGTTAAATGGTTATATGGAGCTTGTTCAAAATCCCCATGTATAGGGCATGTTATAATAACCTTATTTCTAGGTCCCTTATAAGCTACTTTATCGTATATATATTTATCTCCATGTACTTTTTTTGCTTTTGATATAAATTCGTCTGTAGATTGAGTCTTTCTTTTCCTTGACAATTCTAATGCACATTTAGGACATCCATGACCACTGTTAACATGATTTGCTAATATCTGTCTGAAAATTCCGTGTATAGGACATATAATATCTATCCTTTTGCCATCAAAAGAGGATAGGTCATATGTGTATTTACCACCATGCTTTGATATGGCTTTTTTTATCCTATCTTCCAAGCTACATTTCATGATTGTTGTTTATAGTTATCAAAAACGTCTTTCACGTACTCTAATCTTATCGCACACTCCCGACCATCGTCCATCTTCACCATCAAAGTCTCTTTTGTCTTGCTTATGGCTATCACCTCTCCTGTTCCTATCTGGGTATGGACTATATCGCCTATCTTTACATCAAATTTACTCATGGTCCAGCCTTTTATTAAATTCCTCTATCTTGCTCCTATCTGTCTCATTCACCATCTCAGCCTCTTCCTTGAACATGTCGTACCCTTCCCGGATATTATCCCCAACCATATTCTCTATCATCTCCCTCATCTCATCGCTCCTTACGGCAAAGGATATTTGAAATGATTTACTTGTGCCTTTCATCAGATAATCAATTTCCTTCTTGCACTCCATCATCAATCGATCTAGATTATCGAATTTAATAAACTTGGAGTTTCCATTGGCTTTTCTTACTCCATCCTTGAAATCCTTCAATATCCCATTAAATACATCCGCCATGCACATCATGGAATGTAGCCATACCAACATATTGAATTTATATTCGTTGTCAGCATCATTCATCAAATCTACCAAAGACTCACTTTTTGTCAACATAATTTTAGATTCTCGATCTAAAATACTTTTTATCTCTTGCCGGTATCTCATGGCGCCAACAAAATCCATCTTAGAATAACATTCATTTGATTTCTCTACCAATTTCCTGATATCCTTTCTAGACATCAGAAGATCTAATATCTGTTTTTCTTTTTCACTTTTGACCATAATCAGTTCTTTTAGTGATGCAAATATAATTAAAGCCTAGATATTTACCTAGGCTTTTTAATAAAGTTAATCTTTTTTATTCTTTCTTTTTGAATCATCCCAATCCGATGAGTACCTGCATGTCCCTTGTTTGTGGATCGAGAAATCGCACCAAAAACACAAGGGCTTGGGGCGGGGTTCAAGGCAGGCCGGCTGGCGTCCCATGAGGTAGCGCTTCTCGTACTTATACCCCTGTTTGGCGTCGTCCCAAACGTGAGCTTGATAGCTATCTATTTTATTTGTCTCGAAATCATACATATCAAGGAGAATATCGTTAAGCTCCTTGACCGACCTCTCTACTTTCTCCTTATCTACCTTCACGTTCTGATTGTCCAGCATGCGGGTAAAGAAATAGCTGCACATATCCGGCAATACCTTGTACTTTCTCAGTATGTAGAAGGCGTATATCGGATGCTGGAGATTGTGAAGCAGCTTATCCTCATCGAATAACTTTCTCCCGGACTTCCAGTCTATCGTATACATAGCTATCCTGTCTTTTGTCTTATACTCCCCACGCCAGTCCACCGATCCTATGATATGTACCTTATCGTACGTCACGCCATCCAAGGTAAGTGGCTTGGGTAGCTTATAGGGCAGGACGAAGTCCTCCTCCACGCCGGCCGGCCTCGACCCCCGGATCACCTTCTCCATTGGCGTAAGATTGGACCATGCCTTCTTATAATTGCCAGCAGCATCCTTCTCAAACAACCCCACAATCCATCTTATTAACCTAGCCGCATGTTGCATAGACTCGATCTGGGATTTTACGCTATCAAAAGGAATCTGTTCTATATCGGCGTAGTAATTGAAAGCCTTACTCATATCCTCATAAGAAGGTCTGCATCCGTTCTTGAAGAAGTACTCCATCGTCTGGTGGATAACCGTACCATATGACGTAGCCTCGTGCTTCTCCGTGGATCTGTGACCCTCCACGTAAGTCTTATACCACTTATACGGACATTGGACAAACGTGTCTATCTGTGAGTAGGATGCGGCAAGCACCTTCTCGCCGCCTATGGTCTTACATAGCAAGTTATTCTCCGGAACGATCATAAAGCCTCTCCGTATTTATGTCACGCTCATATAAATCCATCGAAATATTCTGTAGGTTATGCAAATACCTTATCTGGATAAGCTCGCTCAGGTCATCCTCCATATCCCTAAGTCCGAGATAATACTCGTCGCCAAAAACCTCCATGGTCATCCCGTGTCCACGATATACGTCCCTATTCTTGTCACTCTTAAAACCGATAGCATCAAGAAGGTTATCGTCTATCTCAATAGGCATGACATCATCTTCCCCTGAATACCATTTCATTATCCCATCATCAACCTTACGTTCAAGGATTAATGATCCACTTTCATTACACATACCGGTAACGCACCCTACTCTCCATATATCGCCAGCTTTGTCTTTTACAAGATTGCCCGGCCTTAACTCCTTAACTGAAATCATATTCTTCCTCCTCATGATCGTCATCACAATCATCGACAAGAGGGGTCTCTAGCCCCTCTTCCCAATCATCATATCCGAAATCCATTTATTTGTCTTTTAGATAATCATACAACATACCCATAAGCTCTCCTACCGTCAATTCGTGATAAGGCTTGACGTTAAGTGCCTCATCGGGTATACATTTACCCGTTTTCTTTTCCACTTCCATTATGACTTCTACAAAATCAAGGGAATCCATAGCCATATCCGTATCCAGCTTATCCTCGTTCATTATCTGAGCGGCATGATCAAGACCATTAAATTCACCCATCTTCTCGAATATCGCCTCCTTGACTACTTTTTCAACTTCTTTTCTTTCCATACTAAATCGACATTTTCAATCTTCTACCTAATTCTTTTTTTATATCCGATATCCTTTCGATATCCATCTTAACATCGCCTGTGATAGCGTATTCCTTATCCATTCTCTTTGGGGGATCCGGAAGCCGGCTTATGGCGAACAACCATGCCAGCTCCTTGTTCTTGTTCTCCCTAAGATACAAGTCAGACGTCATGCCATACATTTTTATGATCGTATCGAATAACGTTGATTCCGATAAACTCATATGCACGCTATACACATTTGATGGTTTCCAGATCAAGTTATCCAATCTCATCGTATACTCACGTTTAAGATCTATGTGGGATATTACGGCTCTTACTATAGGTTCTTCCTTGAAGTTGGTATTAGCCACGAACCATACGAGCCTTTTCTCTACCTCCTTAATAGCCCCTGTATCCTTCCCCATATCGTTATATACCCCAACGATACGGTCCCGGATCCCCTCGACCTCCGGTGTCAGACCGGGTGTCTCTATCAGCATCAGCAGCGACCCTCCCCTTGGCGTTATCTTCCACTTCCCATTCTTCTGAAGCTCGATATAACCAGATGCTTTATAACTATCTATTTTCTCCTTTGGAATGACGCTAGCCATCTCCTCTTTCTGCCGGATCATCAAAAGATACCCGACATCAGACATCGTTAATCCTGATGTCATCATCTGTTCAAAATTAATATACATAGGTTATTATATACTACTTTACACCAGATATGTTGTAAAACATACGTATGTTATTTAATTTCACATTCTTCTTTTCTAATTTTGTCTCACTCAATCGAATCATATAGTCCCCTGTTTCGGACAAGACGATTGAGCAAAAGAGGTCTTTGATATAAGGTTTTACCCTAAAACATTCGTTGGGTAAGTAAAATCAAAAACGTTTAGTTCAGTAAAAGAATCCGGCGATCTCACTCTTGTGCAACCGGTAGAGGGTATTGGTGATACCCAGTATAATGTTTCGTACAAATGTATATCATTTCTCATCTTTTTTTGTGTAAAATGGTATATAATCACCTATACATAAGCTAATGAGTTAAAATATTGACCTTATCTTTCTGGCTACCCTCTCGACTATATCGGGATGATCATTTCCGTTATATATATCTATTAGCGTATCTATTATATGTAACCTTATGTTTTTCTTTGATGAATGAAACCAAAAATCTCCATTTTTTCTGTTTACAGGTTTGAACATCTTCAGTTCTGGTATAAGATAACACGCCACACATGATCTTTCAGCAAGTGATAATTCAACCGCTGCCTTTTCTATTGCTCTGCACATAAATGTATAATTATCATTCTTTATTAGATCGTAAGCTCTTCTCAACACCCTAAGGGCGTCTGCTTTCGATAATCTCTTTCCCTTTTTCATACTGTTTTACCGTATAAGATTCATTAGCCATACCAACTCTACCAACTGATATAGATTGATTTATAGATTGGTTAAGATGCCCTACAACCGACATCTTAGCCCTAACCGTATTAGCGCATCTTAGAAGGATTCGATAATCCTCTAACGCCCTCTCGTATCTTACGTCCACCCTAGCCCTTTTATCAGCATCAGTCATGCTCTTACATGTTCCGTCCTCCCTCAGGCTTATAGCGATCTTGTCCCGTATGATCCTGATATCATCCTCGGCTATCACCAGCTCGGCATCAAGAACCCCCTTGTAAGAGCTAAGAAGATCCTCTACCGCCACTACCTCCCGCTTCAAGTTCTCCAATTCCAATACCATTGAGTTATCGTTCATTCTTTTATACTCCTGTACTTTATTGGATACCTCATCACAGATGCTCATGATCTCCTTCTCCCTGTCCCGGTTTATGATATACCTGATACTGTATTCGGCCATTTCCTTTAATGAGGATATAATCTCTCGTATGCCCATCTTGTTTTCGGTGGAGAAATTGGCTTTTAATAACATCTCCATCCCTTTTATGATGACAAGCAAAAAATTTTTTCTCAATCTCATGCTTAATAAGGTGTTTCGTCATGTACTACATTGAAATCATCACTTGGCGGTATATATTGTTGCTCCAACGGGATACTGGGGGGCGGGGGCGGTAGCGTCACCACGGTCGTGTCCGGCTTGCCGCTGCCTACAGGGGCGTCCGAGCCTCCCGGTCTTTCTTGGCGCACCACCCCTCCATCAGGATAATATCGCTCATATCCTTTCATGATATCTACATGTATAGCGTCAATCTCCTCCAATGATCTTTGACGGATCTTTACGATATGATGGAATAATAATCCATCCACACGGAAGGATCGTCTTGACTCGCTCTTGAAACGTTCCAGATTAGGATACCAGCCTTGCGGAAATTGCATGTATGAGGAGTACCCGTATCTCTTCGGGATATTTAACGCTATCATAGCCGTACATAACTGTCCCAATGTATCTGATTGATAAAAATCAGATTGCTTTGGCATATGATCTTTTGGATCCCGTCGTCCTTCGATATCACGATTGAGTTGGGATATTATAAGAAAGAAAATATTAGGAAAAGTTCTTTTAGCGATATTACACATGGTTATCAACGAGTCGATATTCCTTTTGGCATCTCCTGAACCTTGTACTAGAGCCGTATGATCTATAGACACGAATACCATTTTCTTATCCTTGTTTATTGGCATATACTCATTCCATAGAAAGTTTTGAAGCTCATCTACGGTTGATGGTTTAGGGATGTATGTTATTCTGCTAGAGTTCTCTTCCTTGAGGCATCTCTGCATTTCTTTTACCTCATCTTCTGACATCTCGTTAAGGAGTATATCTTGTATGTCTTTCCCCATTTTTTTTGATAGTGAACGTAACATCAAATCTTCTGGGTTCATCTCAAACTCACATCTTAACCATACATAATCATCTGCCTGTGGATTGATATTGACATTCATCACATTGCTCATGATCTTTTGCGCCAGATAAGATTTGCCAACTCCGGGCCTAGCTCCTATGGTTACCGCATGCTGGGGGTAAAATCCCCCCAGCAAAGCCTTATCCAGATAAGGATATCCGGTATGAGCCGGGAGAAGTTCCCCCGACTGATACTTTCTTATTCTCTCATAGGCATCCATGATAATCTCCTTGGATGACCTCCATATCCTATCCCCACTCATCCTCTTGCGTTTCTATCGCCAGCCGTATCGGATTTAGATCCTCTGTTAGCTGATCTTGATTTATATCTTAACCCCTTAGCTGTATGGCATAGGTCCTTCCCCTTCCGATAAGCCTTTCCCTTCAACTTATCGGTCTTGTAGTTCTTACGACCCAACTCCCGTCTCTTGGCTTTCTGCTCAGGTCTGGCGTTGATCTTCTTATCCGTCTCAGCCTTCTTCTTTCTGGCTTCCGGATGTGTTCTGTAATATTCAGTCGATCTCCCCATCCTCTTCGTCCTCCTCATCATCAAAATCTATATTCTCTTGTATATCCAAATCCTCTTCCTTTAAAAAAGATGGATATTCCAATCCCAGACGCTTAATCATATACGAATATGGATCAGACACAAATTCATCTGGTATCTCCCATGTGCAAGGGAATGTACCTATTACCTTTTTAAGTTTATCGGCTAATTCGCTACTCATCCCCATATTAACCATTTTATTATAAACTGTAGCTTCTACGCTACTTACATTGCCCCCAACATAAAAACTTGTTGGTCTGTGAACAAAATAAACTTTCTTCATTTTACATGTATTATTCATTTTATTAAAGGTATCCAATTTGATTCGATACTCAAATGTTCCATTATCATTAGCTCTAATGCTCATATTTATCCTTCTTGCGATCTCCATAACTCATATCCATATCACACACCACCGTATCGGTCGTTTCGTTTACCACATGGAACAGGAACTCCGGACATCCGTGGCAGGCGTTGCTCCCGATCGCCACCTCTCCGTGCCTAGGGCAAGCCTTCTTTACCATGGTTCTATCATATATCCGTATATGATTATCGCCATACTTTTCAATATATCTCATGGTATTAAGTAGTGATGGCAAAGACATCTTATATGGGGATACATGTTCTATTGGTATATCCAATTCACCAGATAGGCTTTTGTAAATATCCTGCACATCCCGTTTTGTTCTATACGCAAATATATTAATCTCAGTCATTACCATATCCATACTCCTAAGAAGATCCGGCTTAGCCAGCCTCCCCATCGGCTTCCCGAAAGGATCGGATCTCATCCAAGCCCCACACTTCTCGCACCCAACTTGCTTCCCCTCCACCGTATTTATCATAGTGGATGGGTTCTTGCAATACGGGCATACGGATCCGTTTAACATAGCTTTCTGGGCTAAAGACAGCTCTTTCATACCTTTTCTTCTATCTCAACATTAAATAGATTGCAGAATCTATCAAAATTTCTGTTCTCTATTCTCATATCCTCCTCATACCTGTCAACTGATTTGATGAAATCATTATAACAGTCCTTGCACATCCATTGATTGATCACCGCCACATAATAACCCACGGACGTAGGTCTGTTACACATATCGCAAATACCTAAGCACCCATATCTGGTGAGCTTATCCATCATCTCCTGTCTTGTTATTTTAAGCACCTTGAATTTCTTGTAATTGTTAACTACCTTTGCCATTGTAAATTTGTTTAATGATAAAATAATCCGCTATATCCATTCCCTCATTTATATTGGGTTTTGATTCGAGAAAATCGCTTATCTCTATATTCATCCCCTTCATATCCCTATCCACTTTCTTCTTCCACTCGTTAAACGCCGATCCTTTGTCAGGATATAGGACTATTCTCCTACGTCCCAATGTCTCTATCATCTCCCTTTTCAACATATGGATACCTCCACACGCCATGAAAAGCCTATCTGGATATACGATATTACAGATGACCGCCGTCTTCTCCGACTCAACTATATATACCGGGGCTTCCTTAGGATAGAAGTTGATAAGAAACTCACCGAACAGGCATTGCCTTAATAAATAATCTTGACCGTCGAGGATGTGAACCCAGCATACATGATCCATGGGAACCTTTACCCTCTTACCATCTGGTCCGTAATCCATTATCTTCCCGGTTCTTATCACCCAACTTTTATCAAGTTGCCAGAACACGCAGCATTTACCCCAATCCCCGAATCTCATCATCCCGATCTTATATAAGCTGAACGCTCTATTGGTATGATATGATCCGAATATATTGGATAGATAATCCTGAAGATCAGATGTCTCGAAAGGATTAAGCGTCTCAAACATCTTGCTTACCGGAATGCAGTTGGCTATATCCGGATCCACTGGAGGTCTGTACCTCCTTAATACTTTGTTTGAATCGGTAAAAAGATCATTGTTCCCAAGTTCGCTCCCTGTTGGATATTTAAAGTAACCACATTTATTTTTATGATCACACACCCCAAACTGCTCTCCAACGATCTGACCGGTGGTTACGTCCACGTACGGCGTAAAACACTTATCCTTGCCGCATTGCGGGCACGTCATCTTCCTCCTTGGCTTGCTATGATCCAACTCATACCGATGTACGCTCTTGTCAAACTCCCTGAATTCCATTATCCTCTCCTCTCACTCATCACTCTATATATATAATCTCTCAGCGACTCTTTTCTTATCAAACCATTCAACTCAAAATCACCCTCTATATCTAAAGACCCGATCCTTGACGTAACCGTATAATTGGTTTTCTCAAACTTATACTTACCTTGAAGATATACAACCGTAGCCATATTAAGTATAGGATTATCGGTTTGTCTCTTCAACTTATATTGACTTGTCTTAGCGGTAGGATCACCCGGAGCGAAGTTATATATCTCCTCTATCTCCAATATCTTTCCGTAGTTCTCCAGTATCATTCTTCTATATAGCTCAAGCTGGAAAGCGTACTCGTCATAGAAATTACCTTTCCTATTTGATTTGAAGTCCAATATAGCGAATATCCTCCTGCATCTCTTTATCTTCTTTTTCTCCGTCTTAGGCTGACCTTTCTTGGCTCCCGTCTTATAGAACTCTCCTGTCTCGACCTCTATCTCCACTGTCTCCGGCTCGCTGTCCATCTCCACCACGGCGTCCACCGAAGAAGCTACCTTTAACCTGCTTGACCTCAACATCTTCTCGATCAATACAGGTTTTACATGTCTTTCCTTGCAGAATATGGCAAATGATATTAGATCCTCTATCAGCTCATCAATGTTATCCACTAATATCCGCTCCATCCTATACTTGTCTATTCTTAGCTTGGCTTCCTTGACCACCTTCCTGATCCATGTCGGGATCAGCTTTATGTTAACCCCGGTCAGATACAACCCAAATAGATAATGCATGATAGTACCTAAGTCAGCCCTATAGTTAGCGTACTCATCAGGGTCCTTGCCCTTGAGTCTCATCTCATTCTTCCACTTCTCCAAAGCGCCAGACGTATCACAATACCCATTAGCTATATTATTGGTAGCTCCGTCATATATGATAGGATACCCATCAGCCCCCATCTCATAATAAACACGCTTGCCAGCTACGGTCATTCTATATAACACAGGTGTCGGGATATCCTTGATCCATTCAGCGGCATAATACTGTTGCTCTGTCTCCAGATCATACTCAACTTCCATCTCCTCCTTAGGCTCGTTTTTAGGCTCTTCAGCAGGCTTTTCCTCCTCAGCTATATCTTTCTTTGGGATCGTTGACAAAACGTCTAATATGCCAAAGAAAGCGGTAAATTTAGGATCTGTATGATATGATCTTAATATTGGTAATGATGATCGCCACGCAGAAAGCATATTCATAATTAACCCAGATCTATCCTCTAGAGCTACCTTGCTATCACTTACCATCGTTATATTTATATGATGCCTGTTCTCTAAACGAGATACCATATCCTCTATTGGCTCTTGGTCACTTATGACTTCCATGACCGAATCTTTTCTATATATCGTATCACTTATAGCCTCGTATCCAATAGCTATAAGTATATTTCGTTTTCTTCTGTCCATGATAATAATCTGGTTTTTAATTTACCGTCTTCCTCGACTCTAGGTGCGAGATCCCTCATCCTTCTGGCTGCCAACAGCCATACGTTGCCAAACTCGTCCAAGAGCCGGCTGAAATCCATCGTATCTAATAGATAATCGAATCTTGTATGCTCATCAGCCGTCAAGTAGATAATGTTATCATTATCCTCAGCAACTGATTTATATTTCCGTTTAGGGTATAAGTGGCATATGTTGCTTACCCCCGGACATGGTATGTATGCGCCGGTAGCAGATCTCCTTGTCATACTCAATCTAGCCACATGGGCGCCAAAGAAAACGGCTAGGCTCTTCCCCTTTGGCTTGGCCTTCACCCGTATCGCCGCCCTTTCCTTTGGCGGTAGCTCCTTTGCTCTGCATGCGGGACACAACCCCTTACTCCTTATGGTTACCATCCTTCCGCATCTCTCACACGGTAACATCCTACCTCTCATGCCTTTTTCTTTTTATAACTTTTATTGAACTCCATAAGGCTCATAGCCCTATACCTCTTAAGCCTATTAATCTTACCCTCAGTCCAATCTTGATCCTTGAAGTTGATGATCGTATCGAATATCTGAGCTAGTTCCCGGATATTAAAATTCCTGTTCTGTATTTTTTTATAGAACCCCGATCTGCTATATCCTAATTTAGAAGCTAGATAAGTTTTGTTAGACAATGTGAGGATACGATAAATCGTACCCTCCATTTTACTTATCTCCATCAACTTCTCGGCTATGGACGACGTGGTTTCGTAGCTAGCTTTACTGCCTACTATCCTCATTTTTTCTCCGGATTCCTGATCTTACCATCAAACTCGTAGAAGTCCATCAGTTTCTTCTCTTCCTTGATACAAGTGATAACGAAATCTGATATGGTTCCTTTCATGCCTTCCTCGAAATTCTTTTTGGCATGATCAAGGTCATTGGCCCGAACGATGTAGTTAAACGCCTTGCGTTTCTCATTGCCCGATTTCTCGTCTATCGTAATATAATCAGCCGTGACCTTATAGAACCGGTCTCCATCCATGGCAAACAATTCCGCTATCCTGAATCGTTTGATATCAACGCTAAACTCACCGGAGATGAATGGTCTCATTTCCTCTATGATTCTAGCCTCACATTCGGTATAAGAAAAGGCATCTACTAAATACTCTTCCTTTACCTTCTTCTTCATGCCGTTCTCGGCATCGGTCTCGTAAGAAACCGTACATTTAAACCAATTGTGCATTTCAATCTATATTATTATTAAACAAAGGATAATCTTTTATTCCTTTACGAATATATCTCTCCGTATCATCATCCACATCATAAGCCTTCTTGAAAAATATCATAGCCTTGTCCGTGTCGTGATCCACCAACGGAAGATATTCCTTTACGAAAAGAACTTTAAGATGATTCATGTGATCAATCTTGCGCCTTACATCAATTACTTTTGGCCATATCTCGGCACGGATTTCACCCATCTTTTTTACATTCTCTTTGTATTCGTTTACCTGATCTTTATACTCCTCCTCGATCTCGTTGTTCTTATCCTTGACAGACTTATAAGCTTCCTTATCTTTCGTGTCAAACATCGGAACATGCCTGATATTGATTATATCCAATCTACTGCATAGCTCCTCATTGGATACGGTGAAATCATATCTAGTCCTGTATAGATCAAATTCACTTAATAACTTAGCTATTTTAATAGCATCATTCTGATCAAGAACGGCTATATTCAAGCCCTCCAAATAGTAGAAGAAATGAGATGGAGAAATAGATTTATAGCCATACGTCTTCATGACTGGAGGCTCATCCATAAACCTGACACCTTCCTCCGCACATCTTATTACGATCAATTTCTCTACCTGCTCATCAGTAAGATCATATATCTCCTGATCGGTCATCTTATCAATTGTCTTCATCATCCTCATCCTCCGATATCGTTATAGCCTTTGTAAACTTTTGTTTATAGACCTCACTCATAAGGCAGGCGAAAGTCCTATCATTCATACTAGCCATGGTATTGGCCTCTACCATAAGATCCATCTCGATGTTCTTTACCGAGATTTCATAGTTATCATCATCTTCTTTATAGAAAACGACTTTACCACCATACTCGAAACCATCATCCTCGGCCTTAACCATATCAATGATCTTCTCTAACTCCTTTACAAATTTACTCTTTTTCATATGTGTAATTTTTATGTGTCTACAAAAGTAGACATTTTGTTTTTGAATTAAATTAAATAAACATTATTAATAGTTAATACGCTTAGGTGATTATATACCATTTTACACTAAAATCGTAAAATGGTATATAATCACCTTATCCTCCATATATCTTAAGCCCTTTTATGTTGTATTTGCTTATATCCATACACAAATTACACCCTCCATGACAACAACACCACGAGCAAAAGGCTAGTCGCTCCTGCTCCGGTCTGCCCTGAAACTCCACCGCCGCCCTATACCATGCTGGGGATAATACCCTGACCTTCTCCGGTACGGGCGGCGTCATGAGCACAGATCGCCATTTTCCTTTGGCATCTTCCCTACTTCTCATTTGGGTTATCCTTTAACAGTTCAGCTATCTTCTCATCCTTCAACATATCTTGCTTTCTCATATTATCCACTATAAAGGTAGCGAACGCCATATCATACCTCTTCCTTAACTCATCGACAAAAGATTTTGCTCTTGAGCTTATCATCGTCTCAATGTTGTTGTCTACGACCTTCTTAATCCTGCCTCTTATAAACTCATCTACTGTCAACTCCTCATCCATATAATCTAACCTGAATTTATATTTCTTCTCGCTGGCGTTCTCGACAAGATCGCTCATTGATTCCCTCGCTATATCCTCAATCTTCTCTGATATCGGATTGGATATTTCCCTCATCAACTCATTCTTGAACTTTTCTTTAAGTTCACGTACTACAGCTAACCTGACCGAGCTGGTAAACCCCTCTTTCAACGTCGTCTCGTTGTACATAGATTCCTCAAACACATCTTCCAAATTTAATTCTACTTGTATTTTCATATCATTATATTTTAATAAATTATAAATTTTTTAGGCATATAATTATCATGTATTATTTCCCCTCATCTTTTAATATTAATTTCTTCCCGATCTTTTTAATTTTTGTCGGTCTTGATAATCGATAGTCTCTTTCTATCGGTCTATTAAGTACATCATCCTTGTGCCCCTTGTATCCTTTCTCGTAAGCACTAACCCTTGCGCAAAACTCAACCACATCGCCTGGCGATAAATCAGCACTACTAAATCCTTTTGTTAAATCGAACCACAAATGATCTGATACTATTTTGCTATCAAGTGTCACATCTTGTAAAAGCATCGTTTTTACAGGTCCAATGTATCCATTCCTAAATCCAAATCTAACAAAGGTTGCTGTAAACACATGGCGTCCTTTTGATCCTATTGTTCTCAATTCTTCTCTCATCTCCTTTCTTATTTTTTATTCATAAAACCAGTAATTTTCTTCAAATACCCTTTTGTCATCTCAATAAAGTTCACGCAATCCAGCTTGCTCAACTTGTAAATCAAAGCCGGGTTATGAATTACGGCTATAATTTGTGTTTGCGGTTTATGAAATGACAATACATTGTACAGATCCATGATATTGTCAACATCTAAATTCCTGTCCGGCTCATCCATAAGGATTGTATGCTCAAAATCCTTCTCCATTAATACCACATGATTGTCTTTGTAGTATTTTAAAAGATTGTCGATCCTGTTTGCCCAGAACTCATTTGACTTTTTCTTAAATTCCATAAGCTTCTGTATCGGAAACGCATACTCATCTTGGTTAAACACAAAATCAAAAAGCGAGTTCATGGCATGAAGGTTCTTCTCCCCAGAGGACCTAGATGCCCCATTCATATACAAACTTAAATTATTGATATTATTCAATATATCATCATTTCTCATTTCAGTTTGCTGTATGAGATGGAAGACTTTCCCAATATAATCCGACTTAATACTGATCCCGTCAAGCACATTGTCATCATCAAATATATCAGGGAAATACAATGCTTCTGACGGTAATTCAGAACACATCTTTTTCTCGCACAACATGTACTTCGATATCATATTCAGTAGGGTTGATTTCCCGCTCCCGTTCTTGCCTACAATCACATTCACGCCGGGCTTGAATATAAACTCAGAGCCATTTTTGAACGCTTTTATCTTTGGGATATATTTAAATGGAGTCTTCTTGTTGTCGTCTATCCTTATAGAAGTTATCATCTTATATGATTTTGTGTTGAATTATTTAAGCCTTTCATCAATTGCCAAATCAAATATCTTATCAAGACATTTTCTCATCTCCTCCGCATACTCAAACAGATCCTCTTTTGAAAGCTCCCTGCGCTGCCAATCATACATATTCGTATATCGAGATTCAATAGCCTTATCCTCTATATCCTCAAGCACTTTTTTAATAGACTTATCTTTCCCTTGATTCACTTTTATCTTCTCTAGTGATTTAATAAAAGACTTCATATACTCGCAATTCTGATCGCAGTCAAACGAATGATTACACATTCGATCATTATCCCCAGAGAGGTTTGGACAACTTTTCCAGTGGGCGTTAATAGCTTTCGCCATTTCCACGACAATTCGTTTTCCGCTGTCTCTTCTACAATCTTCCTTGCATTTCATCTTCCCTAACCCAATTATTCGTATCACAATGCCAGCAATATCCTGTCTTAGAATCCTCCTTGTGAGAATGAGACCCGCAAGTAGCGCACCAATAATTATCATCCGTATCGTATGCATAGCTTTTATTCTCATGCATCTTAGTCACTCTGGCTATTCTATCTTCTAGCAGTTCTTTTAGATAAGGGCATTTATAAGGTCTATTCTCTTCATGTAGTATATAAAGATCTATGTCCATCATATCCCCCATCCTGTCCGTGCACATACACTCGGCGGCATGACGTACGCTATCTTCCGGCATCACCGGGACTATCTCCCGGATCACTGCCTCCATCTTCTTCTGGTATTCGGTATCTACCTTAGCTACCAAATCCTCTAACTTATCTATTAAGCTCATGATTTTTTTACCTCTTTATATATAATGTCTATATCATCTTTCCTATCCATATCAATGCAATTGGTATCCTTACAGTAATAATTCTTACTATTATTAAATACGCATCCTTCACAACTGGCGTCACTGGATTCAACCACCTCCAGCTCCACTTCTTTCGAACCGATATTATATTTAAACACAGAGCCTATTTCATGATACCATATATCATCCAAGGTCTTCACACCGTAATCCTCGTTCATTGTATCATGCTTAAATACCATATCGATAAACTCAAGCATCTCATCATTGAATGATTCGCTTTCTTCTTGCAGCTTCCTACATTCATCCTCGGTCAATCCACAAGAAGATACCAGTTCCTCCGCAGCTTGCGTCCATCGCCCGTCGTGGGCTAGCTCCTGAACCGCCAGCCATATCCCTTGGTTCATGCCCTTCATTCTTACCTTATCTAAAATATACTTATTCTCCATATCCTCAATCATTTAAATTCTTGTTTATTACAACAATCTCTATATCGTTTAACATCTTATCTTTTAATACTTTCTCTACCATTCTTGGAATGACATTAAAATCTTTATTTTTAAGCTCATTATCCACCATAAACTTAATCATCTGCTCTATATTATTATCATTCCCGTAAGTATTACATATACACTCCTCAACATATTTTCTTATATCAGATCTAATTGCATTGATTATATCTTCCTTCGTAAGCCCAAGCTCATTATGGATATAATTCTTTATCGCTTTATATTCTTTACTTGTTTTTGTACTCATATTTATCCCTCCTATTCAGTCATTTTTTTAACAAAATTTTCCCATAACATATCAACATCATCGTAATGTCTACAACAAGCATTCTGTATTCTCTCTATCAACGGAATGAACCATAACTGAGTTAATCCGCAACGAGTCTGAATTATTCTACATAGATTTATTTTTATTATCTCCATGTCATGGATATCAGGAGATGTATTGTCGTTCTCACATCTATCCAATATCGTTTGAATTATAGCCAAATAATGATCCATATCTTAAATTATTAATCATATTACCATTTCCCATTCCCTGGCGTAAACAGTATCTCCCCTGTCCTCACCCAATGATTCCAGTTATTTTTAAGTTCATCAATATCATACACCTCAGCCGACTTACCGTTATCAGATCTTTTTATGACCGACATAATACTTTCCGCTCGCACGCTCCAATGACTATAACAGTCTGTTCCGCACCCGCACGCCGTGAATCTCCCGTTATCGAACTCCCAGACCAGAGGCCGGAGGCCGCATCGTGGACACGGCAACCATTCCATTGGATTCTCCGGCTTCTTGTAAACATCAATACACTTATACTCTACTGTCATAATTAGTTCTATTAAATTGATCTGATCTTTTGATCTCTCATCTCATTCTTATCCTTGAACATCATTATCCTATTTACAATCCCCTCCGATTCCATGTACGTCGAGAATCCATGTATTCTTAGATATTGGATGGCTGATAATGATTTTTCTAGCACATCTTTATATCCTACATCTATCTTAACTTCTTTACCCATAGTCCTCCTCCATTTCTCATATCCAACTTCTACTCATAACACTATTATAATCTATTCCATTATTCATAACCACTTTATTAAAGGCCTCCTCGGTATACGCCAAAGACTCGCCCCTATTAGCTCTCTCGATATTTTCGCTCATCATCCCCATAGCCTCGATCAAGGCCGCTGATGAGTTGGCTATTAACTTAGCCGCTTCCATTATCTTATTATCATCCATAATCATATTACTTTAACTTCCTCGCTCCACAAATGTCTTTCATATACCATGGTTGTTCCTATTAGGATTCCGGTATCTTCTCCCCAATATTCAAGTATTTGATTCCTGAATTTGTGACGCAATTTTTGTATTCCTCCCTTGTTTTTATCATAAGAAGAGTAATCTGATAATCTTACTGTCTCCATCGTTTACCTCCTTCATTTGTTCGTATGCCAATCTTTCAAGTTCCGGCATGGTGTTTGTTTCTTCTTATTTTCCCCCATACTTATTTCTCATTTCATTAATATAGCTCATATACCAATCTCTTATATCCTCTTCACTATCCATGCTATACTCTTTATTGAATGGATCGTATCTGATAAACTCCTCTGTTCGGCAGAATGGGCATGGGATCTCTTCCAATGGCTTGATTAGAACACCATCATCACCTACATTATCCAGATCATACAATATGCCATCTATGCAAGTCGCGTCTGGATAATTCGCACCGAAAAGCGGGAATTTTGGACATGTGTTTCTCATACTTGTACTATTCAAATTCGTTCTCATATTCCTTTCTCCTATCCACTTCCTTTAAATTCAAACCATCAGGTGTCAATATCTTCTTTTCCAACAAATCAAAGAGAAGCATCGCCCTTGACTCCGCCTCTGTTTCCCCAAATCCGCTATACACTTCTGTTGGCGAATCGTAGGCATTGTAACGAACATAGGCGGCTTCGTAATATCTACTATCCCTATTCGGGAAATACTGTGTCAACTGCAACCAGTCATCCCATATTTTTGATTTACTGATATTTATCATACTTGGTAGTATCTCTCCAAGTTCATGACTCATATAAGCCGGTATGAGGTCTCCTTCTTTTCTATATGAATACCTCATTGTATTTTGCGTAACTGAATCTATCTGGGTTCCCCCTCCTTTCATCTCTTTCACAAAATAAAATTCCGACTCCGAATTTACGCCCAACTCATGCAACTTTAGCGCAAGCTCATAAGGGCACATAAAATTTTGATATTTCATGTTATTCTATATTTTCATTTCTGTAATCCCCGGCATAGTCCAACCATACCCTGTAATCATTTCTGTACTTGGTTGCCTTTATTTTCATATTCCTTCAGATATTACTCATCCTTTATCTTTACGAATGGGTTTTCTACATAAAACTCCACTACATTCTTAGATTTTATAGATGTCACTATACCGGTGGTATCCACAAATCCATCTGTTTCATCCATTGTCAAATCTTCTATTTTATCTCCCGGCAGAAAACAAAGATTATAGTCTTGATCAATATACATAATCATCTTTAACCTAACCATGTCATCAATGATGCCTTTCATTCTCTCCACAACATCTAATTGATCATTAGTAAGCATTAATTTACTTTTTGAAGATTTTACTAATCTCATGTCTCCATTCTTGTCAACTACAGTTAAGTCGTTGAATTTATACACATCTTCACATGTTCTGTAATATGTTTCCTTACAATAAATTTTCCCTTTATTATCTATTTCAACATCAAAACATTCCAACTTATCCTTGACAGCTCTTCCGTTTTTGTGTTTCCACACATCACCTATTGGGACGAACCCATATAATGACTTAAAAACATCATATATTGATAGTTTTGTCTTAGGGATGCTCTTACCCTTTTTAAAACATTCTTCGGACGAATAAAATAATTTCCCATCTAATGTCTTCTCAGTCCTACATCCTCCCCATGTTCCTACATATCTAACTACTCCATATGTAAAACTGATCAAGATCTTATCAATCTCAAACCACTTTAATTTTCCTGACATATCGTCAAAAAGATATCCACTCTCTAGATAAACTGATAAATGCTCTTTTATTTTCATAACAATTTATTTTTTTTTAAATTAAACAACATCATTTGCCTTGATCACTATCAATCTCAATACTCCTCTAAGTATCATGGTTTTCATGATACAACTCATAATATTACATTGAACTTCTCATTTAAACAATCTAAAGCTCTTTGATACTCCTCTTCCTTGTCGAACTTAATTTGAGTACTGTTCTCCAAGCCAAAAAACAGGTAAAAGGATATGACCCAGCCCGACCCGTCCACGGCCTGCCCCTTGGGTGCCCACGACATCACCTGCTTCTTGGATATATACCAATTCCCTATCTGCACGAAGTCAGGATAGTTGTTAATCAAATACCTTATCTGAATATTCAGATAATCCATATTATCAAAATAAATTATGTGATATTTGTTTCTTATCCTTATCTTCAAAAAGGGATTATCCCCGTAATACGCAGCGAAGGCTGACACCACGGAGATAGGATATCTAACCCCTTTTATTATCACCCATTTCATATATAATACCTCCTCTTAATTATTGACACTTTCCACAAAAACTCCCCCTTTCAAACTGTAATATGTATCCGCTTTGATCTTCTCTCCATCAACAAATTCCGTTTTTACGCAAACGGGGATATATCTTTTCTTTTTATCAGAATAAGACCATTCGGATAATGTTATCCATGATCCTTTTGAGGCTTTTGCTACAGAGTTAATACCTGCGCACATGATGACACAGCCTTCGCCTGTGCTGTCTATCTTGGCATAGTTGCCGGATGATCCTATCTGGGCATAGTTGCCGGACGAACCAATCTTGGCACCGTAGCCGGACGAGCCAATCTGGGCACCGTAGCCGGACGAGCCAATCTTGGCACCGTTGCCGGACGAGCCAATCTTGGCACCGTTGCCGGACGAGCCAATCT
>CECJ01021927.1_pt1 | contig 124627 bp, 100 predicted proteins | sample 557621 | NCBI WGS metagenome assembly CECJ01 (sample SAMEA3182052, study PRJEB8094) | gut metagenome | biome: human; feature: gut; material: Stool; isolation source: human stools | place: Canada | collected 2012-03-21
GTTTTTTTCGTAGGGCGTTGCCCTACGCTATATAATTAAGCCCTTTCAGGGCACCCCAATAAATATATAATTGTAAGGCTTTCAGCCTAACCGATAAATTCTCATTTAACTGCAAAATTCCCATTTTAACCGATAAATTCCCATTTATATAAATATTGATAATGCTAAATATGGATTCTGAAATAGTAAAATCTCTTAAGGCTTCTGCTTTCACATTGATTGTGGCTTTTGTCTGTGTGGCATTGGTTGGGCTGGCGCTCATTCCATTGTTGCCTGTCAAACTGAATCCGTCGCGGACCTTGCCCGGTTTCACGGTGAGATTCAGTATGCCCGGTACTTCAGCACGTGTGGTGGAAATGACGGCTACCAGTAAGTTAGAGGCAATGCTTGCCCGTGTGAAGGGTATTCGAGGGATTTCTTCCACTTCAGGAAACGGATGGGGAAGTGTCAGTGTGAATTTGGATAAACATGTGGATGCAGCGGTTGCCCGCTTTGAAGCTTCTACTATTATTCGTCAGACGTGGCCGGAATTACCGGATGGGGTGAGCTATCCGTATATTCAGATGCACAGTCCGGGGCAGAGTAATCAGGGGCCTTTTATGGCATTTACGATCAATGCACCCGCTACTCTTTTCTTAATTCAGCAGTATGCGGAAGAACATATAAAAACGCGTCTTGCACAGATTCCGGGAATTTATAAAATCAATCTTAGCGGAGCTACTCCGATGGAATGGCGATTGGAGTATGATTCGGAACAATTGCGTGCGCTTGGAATAAATACGGATGATATTCGTCAAGCTGTCCGGTTGCATTATCAAAAAGAATTTTTGGGTACTTATGATGTAGAACAGGGTGCTTCGGGCAGACAGTGGATACGTTTGGCATTGGTTCCCGAGCAGGAGGGCAGAGAGTTTAATGCGGAGCGGATAAAGGTAAAAATGAAAGATGGTAAAATCATAGGTCTGAATGAGCTGGTGAAGGTTTCCCGTATGGAGGAGCAGCCACAAAATTATTATCGGATTAATGGGCTGAATTCAATTTATCTGTCGATTGTTGCAGAGGAAACAGCAAATCAATTGGCATTGAGTGAAAAGGTAAAAGCATTTATGGATGATAACCAGCTATTACTTCCGGCAGGATATGAGATTCACACCAGTTACGACGCAACGGAATTTATTCAGGAAGAACTGGGGAAAATTTATTTGCGTACGGGAATGACTGTAGCGATTTTGCTCCTGTTTGTATTGTTGATCACCTTTAGTCCTAAATATCTTTTTTTGATTGTAATCAGTCTGGCTGTTAATATGGCAATAGCTGTCATTCTTTATTATGCGTTCGGATTGGAAATGCAATTGTATTCTTTGGCGGGTATTACGGTTTCATTAAATTTGGTGATAGATAATACAATTGTAATGAGCGATCATTATTTGCGGCGTAGAGATCGGAAAGCGTTTATGTCCATTCTTGCAGCCACATTGACCACGATGGGAGCTTTGGTTATCATCTTTTTTCTGGATGAGAAGATACGTCTTAATTTACAGGATTTTGCTGCCGTAGTGATTATAAATCTGGGAGTATCACTGCTGGTTGCTTTATTTTTTGTTCCTTCTCTAATTGATAAAATAGGATTGAAACGAAGAAAGAAATCTTCTCTTTCAATCGTTAAATGGAAGATTGGGGAGGTGCGTTTCTTTGTGTGGATACGTTCAAGAATGCGTCGGCTTCCGGTTTATTTCAGTCGTTGTTACAGGTGGCTGATACAAATACTTTGCCGTTGGAGGGTGGCGGTATGTATTTTGTTATTGTTGGTATTCGGACTACCGGTATTTCTATTGCCGGAAAAGATGAAAGGTGATGATAGATGGGCGAAAACTTATAATCAAACGTTGGGGACCACTACTTATAAGGAAAAGGTGAAACCGATAGTAGATAAGGTGTTGGGAGGTACTTTAAGGTTATTTGTGCAAAAGGTATATGAAGGGAGTTACTTTTCACGTAATGAAGAGGTAGTGCTTCACGCCAATGCTAATTTGCCGAATGGAAGTACACTTGAGCAAATGAATACACTGGTTAAGAGGATGGAAACTTATTTGAGCGAATTTAAAGAGATAAAACAGTTCCAGACATCTGTAGAAAGTGCCCGCAGGTCATCTATCCACATCTATTTTTCGAAAGAACATCAGAAAAGCGGTTTTCCCTATACGTTGAAAGCGAATATGATTAGCAAGGCGCTTCAACTGGGAGGTGGAAATTGGACTATATATGGTTTGCAGGATCAGGGGTTCAGTAATGATGTACGTGAGAATGCGGGTTCTTTCCGGGTGAAAATGTATGGATATAATTACGATGCACTGTATGATTGGGTTGAAAAATTAAAAGCAAAGTTATTGTCTCACCGCCGGATTCGGGAAGTGACGATCGGATCTGATTTCTCCTGGTGGAAAGATGATTATATGGAATTCTACTTTAATCTGAATAAACAGCGGATGGCAGAGGAGGGGATTGGAGCCGGAAGGTTATTTTCTGCTATTCACCCGATATATGGGCGAAATATGGAAATAGGTTCGGTAATGGCGGAAGAGGGGACGGAAAAGATAAAACTTTCTTCGTGTCAGTCGGAAGATAGGGATGTGTGGGCAATGCAGTTTTATCCTTTTCAAATAGGAGAGAGGGAATATAAGCTTTCTGAATTGGCAACTGTGGAAAAAGGACAGATGCCACAGGAAGTGGCTAAGGAGAATCAACAGTATCGGCTGTGTTTGCAATATGAGTATATCGGTTCTTCGGAACAGGGAAATAAACTATTGAAAAAAGATCTGGAAGAGTTTAATGAGATTCTTCCGATGGGATATACTGCCAAATCGGAAGATAATAACTGGTCGTGGGGAGGAAAGGATAATAAACAATATCGTCTGCTTTTGATTGTGATTGCTATTATTTTCTTTATTACGAGTATCCTGTTCAATTCTTTGAAACAGCCGCTGGCCATTCTCTTTGTGATCCCAGTATCTTATATCGGTGTGTTTCTGACATTCTATTGGTTCAAACTGAATTTTGACCAGGGAGGATTTGCTTCTTTTGTTTTGCTTTGTGGTATTACGGTTAATGCGAGCATTTATATCTTGAATGAATATAATTCCGTTCGTAAACGTTTCCCGCGTCTATCACCGCTTCGGGCTTATGTGAAAGCTTGGAACACTAAAGTGATTCCTATTTTCCTAACAGTGACTTCTACCATTCTGGGATTCGTTCTTTTTATGGTAGGCATGGAAAAAGAAGGCTTCTGGTTTCCATTGGCGGCAGGTACTATCGGGGGATTGATAATGTCTGTAATCGGAGTGTTTATTTTCCTGCCAGTGTTTACATTGAAAAAGAAGTGTTTGGTGAAACCTAAAGCTATGCTTTAGCAACTGTAAAGCGTAGCTTTATCCTATCTAAAGCTACGCTTTATAAATCTTACCAATTGTTCCCTGCATTACTGTTACCGATAAGCATCTCCACACGTTGTTTATACAGATTTGCTCCTTCAGCGATATTCTTGCCGGCGTCTGCCGTTCCCATCCCATAAACAACAATAGGGGTTTGCCATGACATTCCCGAATGAATGGCACTTACCTGATAAGGACGTAATAATTCGTCCGTAGTGAAACGGTTTCTGCCTCCACTGCGATAAGCCTCGTATTCGGATCCCGTGGTCGTTACTACTGTCAGCGGTTTGCCGGCGACAGCCGGAGTCTTGGATAGAAAAGTAAAGACTTCATCCTGCCATTTCTTTAGTAATGACGGTGCAGACATCCAATAGAAAGGAAATTGATAGATGACAGCCGAAGCATCGGAAATGATTTTACTCCATTCATCTATATTGAAAGCGATTTCCTGTGACAGCTCGTAAAGATTGAAAACCGCCACTCCTTCCATGTCACTGACAGCATCAACTAATGCTTTGTTTGCTTGTGATTCTTTGATGTTAGGATGTGCCAGTAGAATCACTACTTTTCTTAAATCTTTATTCATTTTAATCGGGTATTTAGGATGATACAATACTTACTATAATATATAAGGTGTAAAAATAAGAAAAAGTTCGCGAAAACCAATATCTTAATTAAAAATAAAACAATCCCTCTTTGCTTTTGAATTTGTATTTTTGCATCCACGTTCGTAAGACGTCAGTTCAGATAATAATTTTATATATGATAGATTTTAATCAGTTTCCTTCTCCTTGTTATATCATGGAAGAAGAACTTTTAAGAAAGAACCTGTGTTTGATAAAAAACGTAGCCGACAGGGCGGGAGTGGAGATTATTCTTGCTTTCAAGTCGTTTGCCATGTGGCGTTCTTTCCCTATATTCCGTGAATATATAGACCATTCTACGGCAAGTTCGGTGTATGAAGCCCGTTTGGCACTGGAAGAATTCGGAAGTAAGGCACATACATATTCTCCAGCTTATACGGAACAGGATTTTCCTGAAATAATGCGTTGCAGCAGTCATATCACTTTCAACTCGATGCAGCAGTTCGAGCGTTTTTATCCGATGGTGGTGGCAGAAGGAAGTGGTATTTCTTGTGGTATTCGTGTAAATCCCGAATACTCGGAAGTGGAAACAGAACTTTATAATCCATGTGCACCCGGCACACGTTTTGGGATAACAGCCGATTTGTTGCCCGATGCATTGCCGCAGGGAATTGAAGGCTTCCATTGCCATTGTCACTGTGAATCTTCTTCGTATGAGTTGGAACGCACATTGGAGCATCTCGAAGCCAAATTTTCCCGTTGGTTTCCACAGATAAAGTGGTTGAATCTCGGTGGCGGACATCTGATGACCCGTAAAGACTATGATACCGAACATTTGATAACACTGTTGCAAGGATTAAAAGCACGCCATCCTCATCTGCGAATTATCCTGGAACCCGGTTCGGCTTTTACCTGGCAGACGGGAGTGCTGACTTCCGAAGTGGTGGATATTGTGGAAAGTCGTGGAATCAAGACGGCTATTTTGAATGTCAGTTTCACTTGCCACATGCCTGATTGTTTGGAAATGCCCTATCAGCCTGCCGTGCGTGGTGCGGAAATGGGAAACGAAGGAAAATATATTTATCGTCTCGGAGGAAATTCCTGTTTGAGTGGTGACTATATGGGATTGTGGAGTTTCGATCATCCTTTGCAAATCGGAGAACGTATTGTGTTAGAAGATATGATTCATTATACGATGGTTAAGACAAATATGTTTAACGGAATTCACCATCCTGCCATTGCTATCTGGACCAAAGAGGGGAAAGCTGAAATATACAAGCAATTTTCTTATGAAGATTATCGTGGCCGAATGAGTTGATAATCAAAATGATTGTTTTGCGGTCGATGCAAAGTGAACAGATTTCTGTGAAAAAAGTATGCAGAATGTTTGCAGGTTTACGGAAAATCCCTACCTTTGCAACCGCAAACGAAAAAATGCGGAAATAGCTCAGTTGGTAGAGCATAACCTTGCCAAGGTTAGGGTCGCGAGTTCGAGTCTCGTTTTCCGCTCATGTTTCTTTGAAATGTTGGAACAATAATCTTTGCCCAGGTGGCGGAATTGGTAGACGCGCACGTTTCAGGTGCGTGTGTCGAGAGGCATGCAGGTTCGAGTCCTGTTCTGGGCACAAAGGTTAAACTTTAAAATTATGGAGAGGTGGCGGAATTGGTAGACGCGCTACTTTGAGGGGGTAGTGACAGTTATGTCGTGGGAGTTCGAGTCTCCTTCTCTTCACAGTTTATGAAAGTGATTTGCGGAAATAGCTCAGTTGGTAGAGCATAACCTTGCCAAGGTTAGGGTCGCGAGTTCGAGTCTCGTTTTCCGCTCTTGTTTCTTTGAAATAATGGAACTAAGTTTTGCCCAGGTGGCGGAATTGGTAGACGCGCACGTTTCAGGTGCGTGTGTCGAGAGGCATGCAGGTTCGAGTCCTGTTCTGGGCACCCATCCTTCAGAATTCTGAATGACGAAATTTAGTTTGCGGAAATAGCTCAGTTGGTAGAGCATAACCTTGCCAAGGTTAGGGTCGCGAGTTCGAGTCTCGTTTTCCGCTCCATATAGACATAAGGTTGTCAGTCGATAAGATTGGCAACCTTTTTTTATTTATGATTGATGAATTCTGATTTATATATGGTTGGATAATCGTTTAAAATTGGACTTTATTAGAAGTTTATCGGACGATTTTATCGATAGATTGAATAGAAAAACGTAATTTTGCAAACGAAAAAATCAATGTACTCCCCCCAAAAAAGAGCGTCATTGATTCACACAGACCTTTAATTAATTTAACTATTTGTGATATGTTAACACAGATCATTAATGCACGCATCCTGACGCCTCAAGGTTGGCTGAAGGATGGGTCAGTTCTTATTCGCGATAACAAAATTCTGGAAGTAACCAATTGTGACCTTGCCATTATCGGAGCCAAACTGATTGATGCCAAAGGAATGTATATTGTTCCGGGCGGTGTAGAAATCCATGTTCACGGTGGCGGTGGAAGAGACTTTATGGAAGGTACCGAAGAGGCTTTCCGGACAGCAATCAAGGCTCACATGCAGCATGGTACCACCAGTATTTTTCCTACCCTTTCTTCTTCTACCATTCCGATGATCCGTGCAGCTGCGGCAACTACTGAAAAAATGATGGCGGAGCCCAATAGCCCTGTACTCGGACTCCATCTGGAAGGACATTATTTCAATATGGACATGGCAGGCGGACAGATTCCGGAAAATATCAAAGATCCCGATCCCGAAGAATATATTCCGTTATTGGAAGAAACACGCTGTATCAAACGTTGGGATGCCGCACCGGAACTTCCCGGAGCCATGCAATTCGGTAAATATATCACGGCAAAAGGTGTTCTGGCTTCGGTAGGACATACCCAGGCAGAATTTGAGGATATACAGACGGCTTATGAGGCGGGATATACGCATGCCACTCATTTTTATAACGCGATGCCCGGTTTCCATAAACGGAAAGAGTACAAGTATGAAGGTACAGTAGAAAGTATTTATCTGATTGATGATATGACAGTGGAAGTGGTGGCTGATGGTATTCATGTACCTCCGACGATCTTGCGTCTTGTCTATAAGATAAAAGGAGTGGAACGCACTTGCCTGATAACGGATGCGTTGGCTTGTGCCGCCAGTGATAGCCAGGTTGCCTTTGACCCGCGTGTGATTATTGAGGATGGAGTCTGTAAGTTGGCAGACCATTCAGCCTTGGCCGGGAGTGTTGCAACGATGGATCGTTTGATTCGTACCATGGTGCAAAAGGCGGAAATTCCTTTGGAAGATGCCATAAGAATGGCTTCCGAAACTCCTGCCCGGATTATGGGAGTGCTCGACCGTAAAGGAACGCTGGAGCGTGGCAAGGATGCTGATATAATTGCCTTGGACAGAGACCTGAATGTGAGAGCTGTATGGGCAATGGGAGAACTGGTGGAAGGCACCAACAAACTGTTTTAAATCTAATAAATAACAAAGACTATGTTGACTCAAATAATAAACGGAAGAATACTTACCCCGCAAGGCTGGTTGAAAGATGGTTCCGTATTGATTTGTGATGGAAAAATATTAGAGGTAACTAATAGTGATTTAGCGGTTATCGGTGCAACGGTTATTGATGCCAGAGGGATGACGATAGTGCCCGGATTCGTAAGTATGCATGCACATGGAGGTGGTGGGCATGATTATACGGAAGCAACGGAAGAGGCTTTCCGCACCGCAACCAATGCACATCTGAAACATGGTGCTACCGGTATATTTCCTACTTTGTCCTCTACTTCATTCGAAAGAATCTACCAGGCAGTCGATGTATGTGAGCACTTGATGAAAGAGAAGGATTCTCCGATTCTTGGTCTGCATATCGAAGGCCCATATCTGAATCCGAAGATGGCGGGTACGCAGTATGACGGTTTTCTGAAAACTCCGGATGAAAATGAATATATTCCTTTGTTGGAGCGTACGTCTTGTATCAGACGTTGGGATATTAGTCCCGAACTGCCCGGTGCACATGATTTTGCAAAGTATACCCGTTCGAAAGGAATTATGACTGCTGTTACACATACCGAAGCCGAATATGATGAAATTAAAGCTGCATTTGCAGTAGGATTTTCTCATGCTGCTCATTTCTATAATGCGATGCCGGGTTTCCATAAACGTCGTGAATATAAATATGAGGGTACAGTGGAAAGTGTGTATCTGACGGATGGAATGACTGTGGAAGTGATTGCGGACGGTATTCACTTGCCTGCCACTATCCTGAAACTGGTTTATAAGTTGAAAGGCGTGGAGAATACCTGCCTTGTTACCGATGCTTTGGCATATGCCGCTTATGAAGGGAATGAACCGATTGATCCTCGCTATATCATAGAGGATGGCGTATGCAAGATGGCGGATCATTCTGCGTTGGCCGGTAGTTTGGCTACAATGGATGTGTTGGTTCGCACTATGGTAAAGAAAGCGAATATTCCTTTGGAAGATGCCGTGCGTATGGCTTCTGAAACTCCTGCCCGTTTAATTGGAGTGAGTGATCGTAAAGGGGCGTTAGCAAAGGGTAAGGATGCCGATATTGTGATTCTTGACAAAGAACTGAATGTACGTTGCGTATGGTCAATGGGAAAGATCGTTCCGGGAACTGATAATCTGTTGCATAAATAACCATTGAAAGGGAAGATGCCGTCCGGAGACTTCCTAAAAGAAAAATGCCCTTTACTAAGAACTAAACTGAATCCCAAAAGTTGGATACAAAATTTTAGGAGTTCAGTTTAGTTCTAGTAAGGGGCATTTTATAAGATCAAGGCTTTTCAGCCTCTTATTATAACAGCAAATGTTCTGTATTATATCAAAAGCTCGGTAGTTTATCAGTCTATCGTCATAAGGAACTTTCCGGACTTTCGATATTTTTCTATTCTGAAAGTAAACTGGTTTCTATTAATTCTTTCAATTGGGCTTTATTCATAGTGCCTAATTTCATTGCCGGTTTGCCGTTCAACGGGCAAAGTAACAGATTGGGAATGGTACGAATCTTAAATGCGCTTTCCAGTTCCGGTTCCTGATCGACGTCCACTTTATAAATATCTAATTTACCTTCGTATTCTTTTGCCAATTGGTCTAATATAGGCGATAATGCTTTGCAATAGACACACCAGGGTGCATGAAAATCGACCAGGCAAGGTTTATTCCCTTTGAAGTTCCAACTGTCAGGATAAGACTGATAATCTGCTACTTTTTCTACAAAACTATCTTTGGTTAAATTTATTATTTTCATATATCCTATTTTTTAATGATTCGTTTTATTTTCTCTCCTGCAAAGATAGGGGAGTTGGAATGAAAGAAGGCTGGCCATTTTTCCTGTTGTATTTACAATTCTTCCTTTATGGCTCTTTTCTAATCAAATTCTAATCTGATATGAGAGGCTTATAATCGTTTTTTTCCGTCTCTCCGGTTGCAGAATTGTAATTTTGCTGCGACAACTACGATAAGGTAATAAAGATAAATATAGTAATGAACAGAGTATTTCTAATTTCTTTTTTTCTTCTGCTGACAGGAGGAATATGTGCGCAACAGGCTACCACAGGAACATTAACGCTGAAAGAGGCGGAACAACGTTTCTTGGAACGTAACTTATCGCTGATAGCCGAACGGTATAACATCGATATGGCACAGGCACAAGTGCTGCAAGCCAGGTTATTTGAGAATCCGGTCATCTCGCTGGAACAGAATGTCTATAACCGCTTGAACGGAAAATATTTTGATTTTGGTAAGGAGGGTGAAACGGTTGTGGAGGTTGAACAGGTCATTCGCCTTGCCGGACAGCGAAATAAGCAGATAAAGCTGGAAAAAATCAATAAGGAAATAGCGGAATATCAGTTTGAAGAGGTGATGAGAACACTCCGTCAGGAGTTGAATGAGAAGTTTGTGCAAATCTATTTTCTTTCGAAATCTATATCCATCTACGAGAAAGAAGTGAACTCTCTGCAAGAACTGCTTGCCGGAATGAAGCTGCAACAGGAGAAAGGGAATATCTCATTGATGGAAATGTCTCGTTTGGAATCGATGTTATTTTCTTTGAAGAAAGAGAAGAACGAACGGGAAAATGAGTTGCTGACTCTTAGAGGAGAACTGAATGTCTTGTTAAATCTTCCGGGAGATACTGCGGTTAAGTTATCACTGGACGAAGAGGTGTTGAAGCAATTGGATTTGTCTCAATTATCGTTTGCTGATTTGAAAGCGATGGTGAATGAACGTCCCGACTTGAAGATTGCCAGGAGTACGGTAAGCGCTTCTCGTGCCAATCTGAAATTGCAGAAATCAATGGCATTTCCGGAGTTCTCGGTGAAAGGGAACTATGACCGTGCCGGAAACTTTATCAATAACTATTTTGCGGTAGGAGTGAGCTTGTCAGTACCTATTTTCAATCGCAATCAGGGAAATATAAAGGCAGCCCGTTTTAGTATTCAACAGGCGGGAGCGGAACAGGAAAATGCTGCTAATCGTGCAGATATGGAACTTTATACCGCTTATGCTTCACTGGAAAAAGCAGTTCAGCTTTACCAATCTACCAATATGGATTTGGAACGTAACTTTGAGAAACTGATAACAGGAGTGAATGAAAATTTTACCAAGCGAAATATCAGCTTGCTGGAGTTTATCGATTACTATGACAGTTATAAGGAAACCTGTATTCAGTTGCATGAAATAAAGAAAGATGTTTTCCTCGCGATGGAAAACCTGAATACAACTATCGGACAAAATATATTGAACTACTAATATTCATAAATTATCAAAGACTATGAACTGGAATAAATTCCTTCCTTGCATATTGCTTACTACCGTATTGGGAGCATGCTCCGGTAAAGGAGAACAACCGAATGTTGAACCGGCTGCCTTATGCTTGACAGATAGCTTGTTGAGAATTGTATCTGTCGATACGGTTCACGTTCAAGAAGTGATTGATGAACTGACATTGAACGGACGGGTCACTTTTAATGAAAATCAGGTAGCGCATGTATATCCGATGTTTGGAGGCACGGTGACGGAACTGAAAGCAGAAATAGGAGATTATGTTCGTAAAGGAGATGTACTGGCAGTCATCCGCAGTGGAGAAGTGGCGGACTATGAGAAACAATTGAAAGAAGCGGAACAACAACTGTTGCTCGCCCGCAGAAACATGGATGCTACGCAGGATATGTATAATTCCGGCATGGCTTCGGATAAAGATATGCTTCAGGCAAAGCAGGAGTTGACGAGTGCCGAAGCCGAAGAAAGAAGGATAAAGGAAGTCTTTTCCATTTATAATTTCTCCGGAAATGCTTATTATCAGTTGAAATCTCCTGTTTCGGGCTTTATTGTGGAGAAACAAATCAGCAGGGATATGCAGTTGCGTCCGGATCAGAGTGAAGAGTTGTTCACGATTTCGGGGTTGTCGGACGTATGGGTGATGGCAGATGTGTATGAAAGCGATATCAGTAAAGTTTCTGAAGGTGCTTCTGTACGTATTTCTACTTTGGCCTATCCGGATAAGATGTTTGCCGGCACTATTGATAAGGTATATCATTTGCTGAATAGCGAAAGTAAAACAATGAATGTCCGTATCAAATTAAAGAATGAAGAGTATCTGTTGAAGCCGGGGATGTTTACGAATGTAAGTGTGAAGTGCAAAGCAGACGAAACTTCTATGCCTCGTATCGATTCTCATGCGCTGGTGTTTGAAGGAGGGAAAAACTATGTTGTTGTAGTAGAGCCGGATCAGCGTTTGCAGGTGAAAGAGGTAGATGTATACAAACAGTTGAGCAAGGAGTGTTATATCCGTTCCGGGCTTTCTGAGGGGGACAGGGTGCTGAATAATAATGTATTGTTGGTATATAATGCGTTGAATGCAGATTAAAAACAGAAAATAGTATGCACAAATTCATAGATAATATAGTGGCTTTCTCGCTGAAGAATAAGTTCTTTATTTTCTTCTGTACAGCGATTGCCGTTATAGCCGGAGCTGTTTCTTTTAAACATACTCCGATAGATGCTTTCCCGGATGTGACGAATACGAAAGTGACGATTATCACGCAATGGCCGGGACGTAGTGCGGAAGAGGTAGAGAAGTTTATCACCATTCCTGTTGAGATTGCCATGAATCCTGTTCAGAAGAAAACGGATATTCGTTCTACCACTCTTTTCGGACTTTCTGTAATCAATGTGATGTTCGAAGACCGTGTGGATGATTTCACCGCCCGTCAACAGGTATATAATTTATTGAATGACGCCGATCTTCCTGACGGGGTAACTCCGGAAGTGCAACCGTTATATGGCCCGACGGGAGAAATATTTCGTTATACACTCCGTAGTGATAAACGTAGTGTGCGGGAGCTGAAAACAATCCAAGATTGGGTGATTGAGCGTAATCTCCGTTCGGTATCCGGCGTAGCGGATATTGTGAGCTTCGGTGGAGAAGTGAAAACGTTTGAGGTAAGCGTGAATCCTCACCAGTTGATTAACTATGGAATTACTTCTTTGGAGCTTTATGATGCGATAGCCAAGAGTAATATCAATGTAGGAGGAGATGTCATCACCAAGAGTTCGCAAGCTTATGTTGTTCGTGGAATTGGTCTGATTAACGACTTGGAAGAATTGAGAAACATCGTAGTGAAAAACATCAACGGTACTCCGATTTTGGTGAAGAATCTTGCCGATGTACACGAATCCTGTTTGCCCCGTCTCGGCCAGGTAGGACGAATGGATGAAGATGATGTGGTACAAGGCATTGTAGTCATGCGGAAAGGGGAGAATCCGGGCGAGGTGATTGCAAACCTGAAAGATAAAATAGAAGACTTGAATCAGAATATACTTCCGAAAGATGTGAAAATCGTTTCATTCTATGACCGGGAGGATTTGGTGAATCTGGCGGTAAAGACGGTGACACATAATCTGATCGAAGGAATTTTATTGGTTACGTTTATTGTATTGATTTTTATGGCAGATTGGCGGACTACCGTGATTGTTGCTGTCGTTATCCCATTAGCCCTTCTATTCGCTTTTATCTGTTTACGGGCGATGGGAATGTCCGCCAATCTGCTTTCTATGGGAGCCATTGACTTCGGTATCATTATTGATGGGGCAGTGGTGATGGTGGAAGGAGTGTTTGTGGCTTTGGACAAGAAAGCAAGGCAAGTAGGAATGCCGGCATTTAATGTCATGTCCAAGATGGGATTGATCCGTAACACCGCAAAAGACAAGGCGAAAGCAGTTTTCTTCTCCAAATTGATTATCATTACCGCGTTGATTCCTATCTTCTCTTTCCAGAAGGTAGAAGGAAAGATGTTCTCTCCTTTGGCCTATACGCTGGGTTTTGCACTATTGGGAGCTTTGATCTTTACGCTGACCTTGGTGCCGGTAATGTCTTCTATGCTGTTGAAGAAGAATGTTCGTGAGAAGAATAATCGTTTTGTCCGTTTTGTCAATACAAAGTGTACGGCTCTTTTTGATTTATTCTATGCGCACAGAAAACTGACTATCGGACTGGCAACGGTTATAGCAGGTGTCGGATTATGGCTTTTCTCTTTCTTGGGTACGGAGTTTCTTCCACAGTTGAATGAGGGGTCTATCTATATTCGTGCCACCTTGCCACAAAGCATTTCGCTGGATGAATCGGTGACGCTTGCCAATAAAATGAGAAGGAAGCTATTAACGTTTTCGGAAGTACGTCAAGTCCTGTCACAGACCGGACGACCGAATGACGGAACAGATGCTACCGGATTCTATAATATCGAGTTTCACGTTGATATATACCCTGAAAAGGAATGGGAGAGTAAACTGACTAAAATGGAACTGATCGATAAAATGCAGGAGGATTTATCCATTTACCCCGGCATTGACTTCAATTTCTCACAGCCGATTACTGATAATGTAGAGGAAGCTGCTTCCGGTGTGAAAGGGTCTATTGCGGTGAAGGTGTTTGGTAAAGACTTGTATGAGTCGGAGAAATATGCGGTGCAGATTGAGAAAATCCTGGGCACGGTTCAAGGAATTGAAGACTTGGGTGTGATTCGGAATATCGGTCAGCCGGAACTTCGTATAGAGCTGAATGAAGGTCAGTTGGCGCGTTATGGCGTTGCTAAGGAAGATGTGCAATCGATTATCGAGATGGCTATTGGTGGAAAATCGGCTTCATTGTTGTATGAGGACGAACGGAAATTCAATATCATGGTAAGGTATAGCGAGCAATTCCGCCAGAATGAAGAGGAGATAGGTAAGATACTGGTTCCGGCAATGGATGGTACAATGGTGCCTATCAAGGAACTGGCAGATATAACGACCATTACGGGACCATTACTTATTTTCCGTGATAATCATGCACGCTTCTGTGCAGTGAAGTTCTCGGTGAGAGGCCGTGACATGGGTACGGCAGTTGCCGAGGCACAGAAAAAAGTGAATGCATCCGTACATCTTCCGGCAGGATATTCGCTGAAATGGACAGGTGATTTCGAGAACCAGCAACGTGCCACGAAACGCTTGGCACAAGTGGTTCCCATCAGTATTGCTATCATCTTTATCATCCTGTTTATTCTGTTTTCTAATGCGCGGGATGCCGGACTGGTATTGCTGAATGTACCATTTGCTGCCGTGGGCGGTATTGTGGCCCTTCTGATAACACGCTTCAACTTCTCCATTTCTGCAGGTATCGGTTTCATTGCCTTGTTCGGTATTTGTATTCAGAACGGCGTGATTATGATTTCCGACATCAAGGCGAATCTGAAACTGGGTTCTCCTTTGGAGGAAGCTACGAAAGAAGGAGTACGCTCACGCATCCGTCCTGTGATTATGACAGCGGCAATGGCGGCTATCGGTTTGTTGCCTGCTGCCATGAGTCATGGAATTGGTTCGGAGTCACAGCGTCCGTTGGCGATTGTTATTATCGGCGGATTGATAGGAGCGACTTTCTTTGCCTTGTTTGTCTTTCCTCTCATCGTAGAAGTGGTATATGAACGAATGTTATATGATAAAAACGGAAAGTTATTGCAAAGACGTATTTAGTTCATTTCTATTCTGTGGAAAAAACGTTCATAGATTAAATTTGTAGTTTTCAGTAGGTAGAGTGAGAAAGGGATAAAAGAAGGGTGATTAAAAAATCACCCGTACTTTTGTTCCTTTTTCTATTTCTGAAGATATATCCAGCTTTGCGTGATAAGCAGAAATGATTTTCAAAGTCAGACTAAGTCCGATACCCTGTCCGGCATAATCCCGGGTGTTACTACCCCGATAGAAAGACTGGAAAATATGCTCAATTTCTTCTTGCGGAATACCGATTCCCTGATCTTCCACCTCAAGAATGACTTGTTGCTGCTCCCGATAGAGAGCCACATTTACTTCCTTATCGGAGTATTTACATGCGTTATCAATTATATTTTTCAATGCTATCTTTAACAGATAAGGATTAGCCTTAACAACTGCTTGTTGTTCTGTTGCTTCCAAGTGGAGACGGATTCTTTCATTAGAACCGGTCAACTCTTTCAATATATCAGATAGAATGATCTCTTCCACATTATTTTTCAGGAGTTCTTCTTCCTGCCGCGAAAGAAAAAGAAGGTGGCGGATCAGACTGGACAACCGTTTGCTTTCCGAAGAAATTCGTTGCAGGGATTCAATGTATTCTCCGGTACTTCTTTCTTTGAGCAGACTGATTTCACATTCTCCCTGAATAGCAGTAATCGGATTGTTCAACTCGTGCGAAGCATGGCTTACAAAGGATTTCTCTGCCTTGAAAGCACTATCCAGACGATCGAGCATACTATTTAATGTTTTTATCATGTCCTCCAGCTCGTCATTATTTCCGGTAGTCTTTAACCTACGATTCAGACTGTTGGCCCGTATTCTTTTCAATTCCTTTAATATGTGTTGCAGCGGAACCAAAATACGACCGGAATATATTTTCCCGATGAAAAAGATCAGGATGGAACTGGCTAAAACGAGGAAAATGGAAAGTAACAACAGATGTTCCTTGATTTCTGTTCCATAGGCATTCCGGGACATGACAAGTACGATGAAATTCCCTTCATTATCCGGATAATAAAGGGCGGCTCCCAACTGATCCTTATATTTAAAAGAAAAAGGAATACTGTCTTTCCCTGCCAGTAGAAGTGTTTGCTGGTGTTGCGTGAGATACTTATTCAACGTATCACGCACTTCAGAAAGACTGTCCATGTTGAGAAGAATCTCATGAGCTTCGGGCAGGAGTTCATCATATTTTCGTTGGATAATCTGGTAACTCTGTTCGTCCACTTCATCCTTTTCCCAGTGCTTCTGTGCAGTCAGATAGGCTTTCTCACGCAGGTAGGAAGCATAGAGTTTATTGATATACTGTGTACTGAAAATATAAAATACAGCAATGATAATGACAGTGGTCAACACGCTGATTAACGTATAGAAAAGAGCTATTTTGGAACCTATTTTCATAGCCGGGATAGTTGGTGAGTTTAAGTATTCATGATATATCCTAATCCTACGACTGTGTGAATCAGCTTTTTATCAAAGTCACGGTCTATCTTTACCCGGAGATAGTTTACATAAACATCTACGATATTGGTATTGGTATCAAAGTTCTTGTCCCATACGTCTTTAAGCAGGGTAATACGTGAGAGCGCAACCCCTTGATGAGTCATGAAATATTCGAGCAGACGATATTCCTTGACAGTAAGATCAATATCTATATTGCCTCTTTTAGCTCTTCGGGTATTGCAATCCAATATCAGATTATCACAAGTCAGCAGATTGGAGGTTACTTCTTTATTGCGTCTTAACAAGGCCTTGATGCGTGCCTCCAGTTCTTGGAAACTGAAAGGCTTGACGAGATAATCATCTGCTCCCGCATTCAGTCCTTTAACGATATCTTCCGTTGTACCCAAGGCTGTCAGCATGATCACAGGAGACTGGTACCCAAACGCCTGCCGATAAAGCTGGCAAAGTTCCAAACCGTTTATTTTCGGCATGATAATGTCCAGTATCAAAAGGTCGAAAGGTTCGTCCTGAAGGATTTTCCAACCAGCGTTTCCGTCATGACAGACGGTTACTGTATGTCCGAACTCTTTTAACCCCCGTTCAATGAAAGAGGCGATGTTTATTTCATCTTCAACTAATAATATCTTTGCCATCATTCAGATTGTTTATGCGCAAAGATACTTTTTTCCTGGCATCTGAAGAAAGAAATTCGCCCTACATTTAAGTGTTTCTCCTTTTTGAGTTGTACTGTTTTTCTGAAATAGCAAGGATACTTATCGCGCTATCCGGGATAATTATCCCTTTGCTTCCTGATACATAAAGCGTTTGATTGACTTTTTCGCAGTCTTTTCAAATTCCTCGAAATGGATCTTTATCTTGCTTATTTGAGAATAGTTAGGAAGCTGTTGATTCAACTCGATACGGTTTTGTTCCATCACTTTCTGAATATCCGTCTGCTGCAATCCATGAGCGAAAGCGTCATCGAAATCCGGATAAATCATTGCTACCAGCTTTTCATGCTGTAAGACAATCAGTGATTCCGCAACATACGGCATATTATTCAGCTTGCTTTCAATTTCTTCCGGATAGATGTTCTGTCCGCTAGAGGTGAGAAGCAGGTTTTTGCTACGTCCGCGAACTGTTACGTAACCTTCTTCATCCAACGTGCCGAGGTCACCGGTATGCAGCCAGCCGTTAGCATCGATAATTTGCGCGGTAGCTTCCGGATTTTTGTAATAGCCCAGCATCATGTTCATTCCTCTGCATACGATTTCTCCGGCATGCGTTTTCGGGTCCGGCGAGTCAATACGGACTTCCATCCGGCTGGTTGCCTTTCCGCAAGAAGCAAGTTTCAGCGTTTCCCAACGACTGGAGCAAATGATAGGACCACATTCAGTCATACCGTAAGCGATTGTATAGGGGAATCCTATCTTTTTAAGGAAGGCCTCAACTTCAGCATTGAAAGGAGCGCCTCCGATAATAATCTCGTCAAAGTTTCCACCGAAGATTTCCATGGCGGCCTGCCGTGCCAGCGATTTGATTTTATCATTCACGATAGGCACTTTAAGCAATAACTTACCGATTGTGCTGTCTACTTTAGGAAGAATATCTTTCTTAATAATCTTTTCCACAATCAATGGCACACAAGAGATCACTCTTGGCTTGATTTCAGAGAAAGATTGAGAAATGATTTTCGGAGACGGCATGCGCGTCAGGAAATAGATGTGCGCACCTGCAGAAAATCCGTAAAGGAAATCATATACCATACCGAACACATGCCCCATAGGCAACATGGAAACGATATGATCGCCCGGTTTAACGGGAAGCATCTCGAAGCAGTAAGCCACATTCGACCAAAGACTGCGATAGGGGAGCATCACTCCTTTAGAGTAACCTGTGGTGCCGGAAGTATAATTGATAATAGCCAGTTCTTCAGGATGATCCTTCCGGTAGCAAATATGTTCCGGGCGGAAGTTCTTGGGATATTGTCGACCATATATTGCATTCCGGTGTTCAAAAGCATAAGTGAGTTTCTCGTTGCGTGATACTAATGGTGAGAAATCTGTTAGTAAAGCAATACCCTCTAATAAAGGCATGGCGTCCTCATTCAAATTTTCCCAGGCTTGGTCACCGACAAAAAGTAATTTGGCTTCGGAATGGTTGACGATATTATGAATATTATCTGCCTTGAATTCATGCAAAATAGGAACAATAACGGCTCCATAAGTAATCGTTGCCAGGAAAGTAACCGCCCAATGAGCACTGTTACGTCCGCAAACGGCAATTTTATCTCCCGGCTGGATGCCGGCACTTTCCAAGACAATGTGAAATTTAGCGATTTTACGCGCTACATCCTTATATTGAAGGGTAATTCCTTTATAGTCAGTTAAGGCATCCTTGTCCCAGTTTTTGATGATGCTTTGCTCAATATAATCAATGAACTGATGTTCTTGTTCCATTCGATCTTTGCACATTTAGTTTAAAACTGCGCAAAATTAATACTTCGCTGATGTAAACCGAATTTTAAATTCAAGTTTTACGGTTAATTAACGGAGGGGAATGAACAATTTTTACGGCTTGCTAAGGCGTTTTCGTGTTTCTTCCTTAAAACTAGTTTGTTGGCCTATTTAAAACATTTCGTCTCCACGCATGAATAAGAAACGAGTGTCTTGTAGGGACAAGAGGCTTCATGCGTGGAGACGAATCAGTTATAGTGATAGAATCAATCTTTTCGGATGTTAGTCAGAATCAGTCTCTTCTTCTTTTGATTTTTCGGAGATGAGCAGCAGTTTATCTCCTTCATGCAGTTTCAGCGTTCCGTTGGGAATCAGGAACTCATCTCCGCGCTTCACAATCATTACCAGCGTGCCTTTCGGGAGATTCATATCTTTCAATGTATCTGCTTCTTCCAACATACTTTTAGTAATGGTCATATCACTAAGATCAGAGTCTATTTCTTCCGGGAGTTCCACTCCAAAATCATTTCCAGTTTTTTCCAGTGGTTTGGAAAGATTCAAGATTCGGGCTACGAAAGAAATCGTTGTTCCCTGTACCACCAATGACACGATGGTAATAAAGAAAACAATGTTGAAGATGAGGTTCGAACCTTCTACGCCCGCCACTACCGGATAGGTGGCAAAGATAATAGGAACTGCACCGCGCAATCCTACCCAGGACACGAAAATACGTGATTTCATCGTGATTTTCCGGAATGGAAGCAAACAAAGGAATACGCTTAACGGCCGGCCGATAATAATCATAAAGACACCAATCAGCAATGCCACAGCAGCTACTTCCAACATCTCGTGCGGATTGACAAGCAATCCCAGGCAAAGGAACATGATGATTTGAAACAACCAGGTCAGTCCGTCCATAAAGGTGTAGATATCCTTACGATGCATGATTTTATTGTTTCCCACCATGATACCGGCGATATATACGGCAAGGTATCCGTTACCTTTCAGTAAGTCGGTGATGGAGAAAGTGAAAAATACAAATGCAAGTAATAAGATAGGATATAAGGCCTGATTGTCAATATTGAGCTTGTTCAACATTCGGATAGCGAGCTTTCCGAGTACATATCCGGCAGCCGCACCGACGATAAACTGGATGGCAAAAGAGCCTACGATAGCTCCGACTCCCATACCTGACGATTGAATAAACTGTATCAGGACAATGGTAAGCATATAGGCCATCGGGTCATTACTTCCGCTCTCCAGTTCCAGCATGGGACGGAGGTTGTGCTTTAAATTCATCTTCTGTGAACGGAGAATGGCGAACACCGAAGCCGAGTCCGTAGACGACATGGTAGAGGCCAAAAGCAGGGAAGTGGTGATAGGTAAATAAATATTAGACCAGCTCATACCTGATATCCACCAGATAAAGAGCCCGGTGAAAAGAGCTGTAAGTAGTACTCCGACAGTGGAAAGCACGATACCGGGACCTAAAATAGGTTTGATTTCTCTGAATTTCGTATCCATACCTCCCGAGAAAAGGATAATGCTAAGAGCGACCATACCGATAAACTGCGCGTCTTTCGCGTCGTGGAATTGCAGGCCGAGGCCGTCACTTCCAAACAACATTCCTACTACGAGGAACAATAATAAGGTAGGTACTCCAAAGCGATATCCGGTTTTTCCAACAACAATGCTGACGAAAAGTAAGATAGAACCGATAAGTAGGGTGTTTTCTGCTGTAAATATCATAGGCAATATATTATAAAGTTATAAAATTGTCGTTTTAATTCTCACCGTGCGAAGTTACACATTATTAACAACAAATAAAACCCCTTTTTAGATGTATTTTTGTGAAAAAAGGGAGTTAAATTGTCTAAAAAGACTAATTTTGCAGAGATTAATCTACATTATACTTATGGATTCAAATAATCTTACACCTTTGAGGAAAGGGGTGGTGGGGGTACAATTCTTGTTTGTGGCTTTCGGAGCTACGGTACTCGTGCCGTTATTGGTAGGGCTCGATCCTTCGACAGCTCTGTTTACAGCAGGTATTGGTACGCTTATCTTTCATGCCGTTACGCGTGGAAAGGTTCCTATCTTTTTGGGGAGTAGTTTCGCATTTATTGCGCCTATCATTAAAGCGACAGAACTTTATGGGCTGCCCGGCGCTTTATCCGGCATGGTTGGAGTTGCATTAGTTTACTTTGTGATGAGTGCGCTTGTCAAATGGCAGGGAGTGCGGGTGATTGAACGGTTGTTTCCTCCTGTTGTCATAGGACCTGTCATTATTCTGATAGGTTTATCATTGGCGGGAACAGGAGTGAATATGGCAAAAGAGAACTGGGTGCTGGCTCTCCTTTCATTGGTGACTGCGGTTGTTGTTTCGATGAAAGCTAAAGGACTTTTGAAGCTGATACCTATTTTCTGTGGAATTGTAGTGGGGTATCTGGCTGCATGGCTCTTCTATGGTTTGGATTTGTCCGGTGTCAGAGATGCCGCTTGGATTGGATTGCCGCAGTTTGTCTTTCCTAAATTCTCATGGGAGCCGGTGTTATTTATGATTCCGGTAGCTATTGCTCCGGTGATAGAGCATATTGGTGATGTCTATGTGGTGAATACGGTTACGGGAAAAGATTTCGTGAAAGACCCGGGATTGCACCGCACCTTATTGGGGGATGGTCTGGCTTGTTTCTGTGCCGGATTGCTGGGTGGGCCTCCTGTGACTACCTATTCGGAAGTGACAGGAGCCATGTCATTGACAAAGATTACCAATCCGCAAGTGATCCGAATAGCTGCCATCTCTGCTATCTTATTCTCCGTTATTGGTAAAATCAGCGCATTACTAAGATCCATACCTAGTGCGGTACTGGGTGGCATTATGCTGTTGCTTTTCGGGACGATTGCCTGTGCGGGTATTGGTAATCTTGTGAATAACTGTATTGATTTGAGCCGTACAAGAAATATCGTTATCGTGTCTTTGACACTGACTGTCGGGATTGGTGGCGCTGCTTTTAGCTGGGGTGATTTTTCTTTGTCCGGTATCGGATTGGCAGCTTTGGTAGGAGTAGTTCTCAATTTGATATTGCCCAAAGAAGATTAAAAAAGGAAGCCGGTATTCGAGAAGAAAGAATAAACGCTGGATTCCCGATTATATATAAAAAAGATAGTGACGGTATATGATGGAAATAGTGACGGTATCATTACCGTATAGCGTCACTATCCTTATCATATACCGTCACTATCTTTTAGAAGGAAATTTGCCTGTAAAATACCCTTCTGTTCCCTTATCATTTATGATAGAAACTTCACAATATCTTCATCCACTGTACTGATACCTCCGATCCCAAATTGCTCGATCAATACGTTCTTTACATTCGGTGAAAGGAAAGCGGGAAGAGTAGGTCCTAAATGAATATGTTTCACTCCTAAAGCCAGCAATGCCAATAAAACAATGACCGCCTTTTGTTCGTACCATGCAATGTTGTATACGATAGGTAACTGATTCACATCGTCCAACCCGAAGATTTCTTTCAGTTTTAGAGCGATTACAGCCAGTGAGTAACTGTCGTTACATTGTCCCGCATCCAATACTCTCGGAATACCGTTGATATCACCTAAAGCTAATTTATTGTATCTGTACTTGGCGCAACCTGCCGTAAGAATCACTGTATCACCGGGTAGCTTTTGAGCAAATTCCGTATAATATTCACGGCTCTTCATACGTCCGTCGCATCCTGCCATTACAAAGAACTTACGGATGGCTCCACTTTTCACGGCATCCACCACTTTATCCGCTAAAGCCGTCACCTGTGCATGAGCGAATCCACCGATGAGTGTTCCGTTTTCGATGGCTACGGGTGGCTGGCATTGTTTAGCATGAGCAATCAGGGCAGAAAAATCTTTCGGTTTTCCATCTTTGCGTTCGGGGATATAATGCGCGCCTTCCAGACCGCAGGCTCCTGTGATGTAAATGCGGTCTTTGTAGCTGGCATTCGCACGTGGCGGAACAATACAGTTACTTGTAAACAGGATCGGACCGTTGAAACTTTCAAATTCCTCTTTTTGTTTCCACCAGGCATTTCCGTAGTTTCCTGCCAGATGCTTATACTTCTTTAGTTGAGGATAATAGTGCGCAGGCAGCATTTCACTGTGCGTATATACATCTATCCCTGTACCTTCCGTTTGCTCCAGCAACTCTTCGAGGTCTTTTAAATCATGTCCGCTTATCAATATACCCGGATGATTACGGACACCAAGATTCACTTGTGAGATTTCCGGATTACCGTAACTGCTCGTATTTGCCTTGTCCAGCTGTGCCATTGCCGATACTCCATGTTTTCCTGTTTCCAGCGTTAATTGAACCAATTCTTCCACAGTAATATCATTGCGGGTCAATTCGGACAATGCGTGCTGCATGAAAGCAAATATCTCCGGTGACTGATAACCCAGGTTATGCGCATGCTCTACGTAGGCAGCCATTCCTTTCAGGCCATAGTGTACGAGTTCTTTTAGTGAGCGTATATCCTCGTTAGGCGTGCGAAGCACACCGACCGTTTTTGATTTTTCTTCAAATTCCTCTTCGTTTCCATCCCAAAGACATTCGTCAGGAGCATTTTCGATCTTTACCTTACCGGCAAGTTCCTTTTTCAGTTTCAGTCCTTCTTTGATTTTTTCGGTGATCGCTACTTTATCAAAATTGGCGTTAGTGATGGTGATGAACAAAGCATCATAGATAAATTTGTCTGCTTGTTCGGAAGACTGTCCCTCTTTACGCAGATGTTCGTTGTAGACAGCAATTCCACGTACTACAAAAAGCAGCAGGTCTTGCAGGTTAGCCACTTCGGAAGTTTTACCGCATACACCTTTTAAGGTACAACCCGTACCCATTGCGGTTTCTTGACATTGATAACAGAACATACTCATAACTTTTACGTTTTTAATTAGTCCAACAGTTTATTTATTGAACGCAAAAGTAGAGGAAAGGTTTCAGGTGATTCTGTAACCAATGTTACAACAATGAATATTTTTATCTCAAATACTCACAATTAGATAAATGATTTTTAAATCGGAGCATTATTGGATGAGCCGGACCAGTTCTTCTTTCTGTAAGATAGTGATATGTTTACGATCCGCTATCAATAGTCCGTCTTCCTGCATGTGTGCCAGTTCGCGGGCGAGGGAAGGGCGGGAGACTCCGAAGTAATCACTCAACTCCTGTTGCGAACGGTCGAGGGTGATATGTGTCTGTTGTTGCTGTTTGTACAGGCGGAGCAGGTAGGAGGCAAGTTTCTGACGAATGGTCTTGAATGACATGAAGAAAAGTTTATCTGATAAAGTCCGTGCATAATTGGCGGAGAGATTCATATAGTTTTCCAAAAACTGCTCGTTCTTGCGGAACAAACTCAAAACACTTGGTTTAGGAAGCTCGATCACCTCTGTCGGTTCATTGGCAGTCACCTCCACCGGATAGCGGTTCTGCTCACCGAACAGGAACAGAGGGGCAATCGCTCTGGGAGCAGTTATATCTTCTACCTTGATAAGACGTCCCGAATAGTCAATCATTTCTCCACGCACACTTCCTTTGGTCAGGATGACAAGACGGTTGCACACATCTCCCTGTCGCGCCAGGATTTCTCCTTTCTTATAAGAACGTGTATGAAAACTGATCTCTTCCAGATCGGCAAGAAGTCTTTCCGGAGTGATTCCACGGAATAGCGGATTATTGACTAGTGTAGGTATCATATATCAATCGTTATTTGAATTTTAAAATAAACGTTGTCTCTTTCTCTCGTAGTAACGTAAGGCTTCCTCCCGAAAGGCGCATGATTTGGCGGGAGATACTAAGTCCGATTCCGCTACCGCCTTCTTTGGTCGTAAAGAAAGGAATGAAGATATGTTCTGCTATTTCCGCTGGGATTTCGGGGCCATTGTTCTTTATTTCAATCCATATTTCTTCCATGTCATTGCAGGACGCCTTCAACTCAATTCTCCCATCCGGCTGATTGCCGATTGCTTGAATTGCGTTCTTCAAAAGATTGATAACTACCTGTGAAATAAGATTCTCATCTGCATATACGATTAAGTCCGCAGGAGTAATCTCTGTGTGGAAACGGATATGCTCACATGGATGCTGATGACAGGCAAGTTCAACCATTCTTTCTATGAATGCTTTCACATAGAACAAGGAGGGTTCCGGTGTCGGTATACGTGTGAATTGCCGGTATGATTCTACAAAGGCAAGCAACCCTTTTCCGGTCGTACTGATTGTTTGCAATCCGTGATTTATTTCTTCGTCTTTATTCGCTGATATTGAAAGAAGCGTATCGCAAAGGGAAGTGATGGGAGTCACAGAGTTCATGATCTCATGTGTCAGTACCCGTGTCAGCCGGATCCATGAATCTATTTCTTTTTCATCCAGTTCGGTATTGATATCATTCAGGGCAAGGATGCGCAGATGCTCTTTGCGTACATTGATTTCCGACACACGGATGGATAAGTTAATCGTTCCCCGTTCATTGTGAAATATGACTTGTAGTTTGTCCCCCGGGCGACAGTTCTCTATTTTCTCCATAAGCTGCGCATCCACTTGACTTAACTGGCGGATATGTGTAAACACATTCAGCCCTAAAATACGGAGTGCTTCTTTGTTCTTCTGATAAACGGCTCCATTGTCATTGAGCACTACTAATCCTGTACTGACAAAGTCGAGAATCAGTTCGTAGTATTTCTCTTGCTGGGCTGTTTCAGCTTTCACGCTATATAAGATATGTCCCACGCGGTTGAGCGCCCGGTTTATTTCTTTGCTTTCGGGAGTACCGTTTTCTTCGGTAAAATGAAACGTATTATCATTATTCTCGAGCGCATCAATCATAAAAAGCACCTGTTTGGTGTGGAGACGATAAAGGCGGATTTGCCAAAGTACGCTAAGAACTAATAAACAAAGACTGACTCCTAACCAGCTGTATGATTGATGTATACCGAACCACACGGACGATATACAGAAAAGTACCGTCAGCAGGACTCTGAACCAATATTGAACACCTACTTGTTGAAGCTGCACTGTCATAATCCGAACTTTTTCATCTTGTTATAAAGAGTTTGCCTGGTTATTCCCAGTTGGGCGGCTACTGCCGATAAGTTTCCTGCACAAGTGTCGAGCGCTTTCCGTATCATCTGCATTTCCATCTCTTCCAGCGTAGAAATACTTTTCTCCTGACTCTCTGTCCGTGGAATGGATAATTGGAACAATTCGGCGGGAACGAGCGGACTGTCATTGATGATAACGGCCTTTTCAATCACGTGTTCCAGTTCACGGATATTACCATACCAAAGGTGTGCTTTCAATTTATCTTTAGCGTCGGGAGTGAACTTCATCAATGCCTTGTCATATTGCTTGCAAAAGCGTACCATGAACCTTTCGGCCAATGGAATAATATCTTCTTTCCGTTCCCGCAAAGGAGGAATCTCTACATGAATGGTATTGATGCGATAGAGCAAATCTTCCCGGAATTCACCTTTCACTACCATCTCTTGCAGATTCCGGTTGGTTGCGCATATCAGTCGGATATGAATGGGAATCGGCGTGTTGCTTCCCACTCGCACAATGCTTCGTCGTTGGAGGACGGTCAGTAGCTTTGCTTGCAGGTGATAAGGCAGGTTGCCTATTTCATCGAGAAACAGCGTACTATTATCGGCAGCCTCAAATTTGCCGGTCCGGTCGGTGTGTGCATCGGTGAAAGAACCTTTAACGTGTCCGAAAAGCTCACTTTCAAATAAAGACTCTGTGATAGTTCCCATATCCACTGCAATCATTTCTTTATATTTGCGGTTGGAAAGGACATGAATCTCTCGTGCCAGCATTTCTTTCCCTGTTCCGTTTTCGCCCGTTATCAGGATATTGGCGTCAGTGATGGCTACCTTTTCAATCAGTGCGCGGAGTTGTTGCATCACTTTGCTTTCTCCCCAGTACATAGGTGAGTGGGTGGTTTCTTCTTTGCCGTCCGTTTTCTTGTTGTTGTGCGTAGAAGCTGCTGCGGTTTGCAGGGTTTCCACCAGTTTTTGGTTATCCCAAGGCTTGACGATAAAGTCGGTTGCTCCTTCTTTAATCCCCCGGATAGCCAGTTCGATGTCGGCATAAGCCGTAAAAAGTACGACCGGAAGTTCCGGACGTACTTTCTTTATTTCATGCAACCAAAATAAACCCTCATTGCCGGTGTTGATGCCTGATGTGAAATTCATATCCAGCAGAATTACTTCCGGGGCTTCTTCCCTTATGACACTGGACAGGGTGACAGGAGAGGAGAGTGTGACAACCTTGGAAAAATAATTTTTCAAAAGGATTTGTAAGGCAGTCAATACTCCTTTATTATCGTCTACAATGATGATTGTTCCTGATTTACTCATTTTCGTTTAAGTTTGCAATGCGCAAACTTACGAAAAAGTAAGTTATAAATCATAATTCATAAATCATAAATTCTTTTATAACCACTGGAACTTCAATCCGAATGATAAACTAAGATAATCACGGGGACGGAGATAGCTATTGTTTACTGCACTGATAACATACAGGTCGCACGTACTTATTTCATAGAAAAAAATCACCGACTTGGCTAAAAATCTACGTTGCGGATCAATATCGTATGTCAACCGTTGTCCCATGAAAACATGAAAACGTACTTTGCTGGAGAAACCATAGTAACCTTTTGGATAACGTTCCGGCTCATTCACCCAAAACTGGTCGCCAAACACGGTATTCACATAAAGCCCGCAGGTAAGAGGTTCCGTAGAGAAGCCCTTTCCGATATTAATGCTCCAGGGCATATAGTTCTGCTTGAGCGTCATGGTTACTTTGGCCTTCTTTGACGAATATTTCGGTATAAATCCGAGCAATATATCCGTTTCCCACTGATTATGTTTCCCGTAATCCCATCCCGTACCGAAAGAAAGCAATCCCATGTTTCCGGCATACTGTATTTTGGAGTGCGTCGGGATAATCCGTTCCCAGTGACTGCGGAAACGGTGAATCCGGTTATCGTAACGACTGTGTTTCACCTGCTTCGGTGTAACCGGCAATACAGAGTCCGCTCTGATGATCGTAAATATAGAATCTCCTGTGCGAAAAGTGATAATTGAATCATCTTTGATAATGAAACGGAGTGAATCATCCTTGTACGAGTTGATGATTGTATCTGCTTTACAAGTAGCTGAAATCAGACCGGGAAGTAACAGAAGTACGGATAATACTCCTGCGCGCAAGATATAGTTAGTATTTAACCAGTTCATATTCATATTTTTCCGGGGTTATTGTAAATACCAGATAAGTACGGTAATCCATACAATCACTGGTAACATAATGTATTCCATCATCAAAGATCACATCGTCCTGATAATGGTGGGTGTGAGCAGCTGTGCAAACTTGTATTCCCGGGTATTGTCTGATATAATGTTGAAATACTTTAGCCACATTATCGTTGAATACATCCGTGTAAGGGCGTGCGTGCATACTAATGACAGTCTTTTCAAATTCGTCCAGCCTGCTCGTAATCTCTTGTTCCATAAAGGTAAAGTTCGGCACAGGTTCAGAGTAGTCATACTCCAGCGCATTGGTGTTCAGGCAGACAAATTTCACATTACCTGCGATGAAAGAAAAGTTGGTGGGACCGAATACCGCCTTGTATGTTTCTGCTCCCGTCCCCAAACAATCATGGTTGCCGATAAGGACTACATAAGGCACGTTAAGTCCGTTCATGATATCCCTTTGCCAGAGAAACTCTTTGGTTAGTCCGAAGTCACTCATATCGCCTCCGTGAATAACGAAGTCGATATCATTCCGTTTATTAATCTCTTTCACGAAATCTTCCGTTTCATCGTACCATCGTTGTGAGTCGCCCATAGTCACAAAGCGTATGGTCGTTTTACCCTGGCAGTTTGCTTCTATTCTTTCGATATTATGTGCGTTGACCTCTGTTTCGCCGCTGATACGGACGTCATATGGATGGTAATCTATCATGCCGCATCCGGAAAGTAAAAAGCACGATAAGAATACATATACATTCTTTCTCATCATAATTATTTTGTTTATAGTCTAGAAAACTAAATGCAAAGATAAAGTTTTCTATTTGGATGGACAATCGGCTAACAGGCAAATAGGACTCTTTGAACAATAAATGGGAGATATGGAACAGTATCGATTTGTCTAATAATCAGACAGGACCGTCTAATTATTAGACAATGCTTGGGAAACTAGGAAAAGATAAATGATTGAAAATGAATAGCCATTCTTGTTTGGCATACTTTCTGCATGACTAAAAACGTCAATAGTAAAACTGGAAATAAATCTATGTAGAACAACATCATAAATAAACAAGATGATACAGATTGAAAATATTAGTAAAGTATTCCGTACTACCGAAGTGGAGACGGTCGCATTAAATCATGTAAACCTTGAAGTAAAAGAAGGAGAATTTGTTGCTATCATGGGACCGTCTGGTTGTGGGAAATCCACCTTATTAAACATCCTCGGCCTATTAGATAACCCCACTGAAGGCTCTTATCTGTTGATGGGAGAAGAAGTAGCCGGTCTGAAAGAAAAGGAGCGTACCCGTGTCCGTAAAGGTAAACTGGGCTTTGTATTCCAGAGCTTTAATCTGATAGACGAATTGAACGTCTATGAGAATGTGGAACTTCCGCTCACTTATTTAGGTCTTAAATCTTCCGAACGTCGCCGAATGGTAGAAGACATTCTAAAAAGAATGAATATCAACCACCGTGCTAAACATTTTCCTCAACAGCTTTCCGGCGGACAGCAACAACGGGTGGCGATAGCCCGCGCGGTTGTAACCAATCCTCAACTCATCCTTGCCGATGAGCCTACGGGTAACCTTGACTCAAAGAACGGAGCGGAAGTGATGAATCTGTTGACGGAACTGAATAGAGAGGGGACAACCATTATCATGGTGACCCACTCACAGCACGATGCCAGTTTTGCACATCGTACCGTACATTTATTCGATGGAAGTATTGTAGCAAGTGTAAAGGCATAAACAGAGAACCAACCATGAGACAAATCTATTATACTATACGTACCTTATTGCGTGAACGCGGATCGAATATCATACGAATCATTTCCCTTTCTTTAGGGCTTACTATCGGTATTCTGCTTTTTTCGCAGATAGCCTTCGAACTAAGCTATGAGAAATGCTATCCGGAGGCGGAACGCCTGGCACTCGTACGTTGTCAGATGACTAATCTTAGTATAGGCGAAACCGCAGGTGATGATGGAGAGATCGGTTATGACTATACTGTTTTCGATGTGGTGGCACCTACTTTGGCAGAAGAAATGCCGAAGGAAATAGAAGTAGCCAGTAGTGTCCTTTCGATGGGAAGTGCCAATATTTATTATGAAGATAAACTGTTGCCCGATGCAGATTACATCTTTGCGGATACTTGTTTCTTTCAGACTTTCGGCATACCGGTGTTGGAAGGCAATCCCAAAGATATGATTATGCCCGGAAGCGTTTTTGTTTCGGAGCATTTTGCCCGTGAGACGTTTGGAGATGAAAGCCCTGTTGGTAAAGTGCTTTCTGTTGAAAAACAAAACACACTGACCATACGTGGGATCTACAAAGATGTACCGGAAAACACGATGCTCACCCATGATTTCGTGATATCTGTTCATCAGAATGGAGGGTATCATGCAGGAGCCGGCTGGAGAGGAAATGATGTCTTTTATGCTTTCCTTCGTTTGCGCCATGCTTCGGACATTGACAAAGTGAATGCTGACATTCAGCGGGTGATCGGTAAATATACCGCATTAGAGTTTGATGGCTGGAAAATTGAATTTAGCGCCATTCCATTGGTGAAACGTCATCTGGCTTCTCCCGATGTACAAAAGCGTTTGGTCATTTACGGATTTTTGGGCTTTGCTATCTTCTTTGTGGCTATCATGAACTATATGCTGATATCCATTGCTACTTTAAGCCGTCGTGCAAAAGGAGTGGGAGTGCATAAGTGCAATGGAGCCAGTTCCACTCATATTTTCAGAATGTTTATGGCAGAGACGGGAATCCTTGTCATTCTTTCCGTATTGCTTAGTTTCTTACTGATAATCAATGCGCGTGGTCTGATTGAAGATTTACTTTCCGTCCGTCTTTCCTCACTTTTCACTTGGGAAACGTTGTGGGTACCGTTGCTCACTATCCTTGTTCTCTTCATACTGGCAGGTGGCATACCGGGACGATTATTCTCCCGTATCCCTGTCACGCAAGTATTCCGCCGGTATACAGATGGGAAGAAAGGGTGGAAGCGTTCGTTGTTGTTTGTGCAGTTTACAGGAGTTTCTTTCGTCTTGGGATTGTTGCTGGTCACTCTGTTGCAGTACAGTCATCTGATGAGCCGTGATATGGGTATCGTCGTGCCCGGATTAGCTCAAGCGCAGACATGGTTGCCTAAAGAATCGGTGGAGCATATTAAAGACGATTTGAACCGCCAGCCGATGGTAGAAGGAGTGACCGTTGCCGTGAATGGGGTGTTGGGCGAGTACTGGACACGCGGACTGATGGGAAATGACGGTAAGCGGATTGCTACCCTTAATTTCAACTCTTGTCATTACAACTATCCTGAAGTAATGGGTATTAAGATTATAGAAGGTACTACGCTGAAAAAGCAGAACGACTTATTGGTAAACGAAGAACTGGTGCGTCTGATGAAATGGACCGACGGAGCAGTAGGTAAAACAGTGAATGACATTCAAGGAACGATTGTAGGCGTATTCCGTGACATTCGCAATAACAGCTTTTATGGGTCGCAATCTCCTATTGTCCTAATTGGAGATGAAAATGCCAACCACGCCTTTGATGTCCGCTTGAAAGAACCATATAACGAGAATCTGAAACGTCTGAACGAGTTTGTAGAAAACACCTATCCGAATATATCCTTGCGTTTTATCCTAGTAGATCAAATGGTGAAAAATATCTATAAAGACGTATACCGCTTCCGCAATTCCGTCTGGATCACTTCCGCCTTTATCCTGCTGATCGTTATCATGGGATTGATTGGCTATGTGAACGATGAAACCCAGCGCCGGAGCAAAGAGATAGCTATCCGGAAAGTGAATGGAGCCGAAGCATCTCATATCCTCGGATTACTGACACGTGACATTTTATACGTTTCAGTGATTTCTATCCTAGTAGGCACTACCGTTTCTTATTTTGCAGGACAGGCATGGCTCGACCAATTTGCCGAGCAGATTGATTTGAATCCATTGCTTTTTGCTGCTACGGCCTTGTTCGTCCAATTACTGATTGTAATCTGTGTTGTTCTGAAAGCATGGCATATCGCGAACGAGAATCCGGTCAATAGCATTAAAGCAGAATAAGCCGAATAGAATAAATGGCAGAATAGGGCAGACACCGCCTTATTCTGCTACTACCGGATGCTGTTTGGAAACCTTCTTGATGTAAATCATCAGACTGACAACGGCTGTAATAAACGCCAGCGCATCCGATACCGGCATACTGATCCAAATTCCTTCCAATCCCCACCAGTTAGGGAACAGTAATAAGCAAGGCAAAAGATAAAGCAACTGCCGCGTCAGCGAAAGGAAAATACTGATTTTAGCCTTGCCGATACTTTGGAAGAAGTTACCGATTACAATCTGTGCCCCTACAAACGGGAACATCAACACAGTCAGCCGGATACCGCCTACCGCCAAATCAATCAACTCATCGCTATCGGTGAAGAGAGCCGATACGGCATGAGGGAAAAACTCACAAATCACGAACCCGCTGCTCGTAATCACTACCCCGGAGATAATCCCCAGTCGCAACGTTTGTTTCACCCGGTCTATCTTTTGTGCGCCGAAGTTGTAGCCCACGATTGGCTGCATCCCCATAGTCAGCCCCAACACAATCATTACATAAAGCGTCAGCAACCGATTGATGATACCATACGCGCCGATAGCCATATCGCCCCCATAATTTTGCAAACTGTTATTGATGATAATCACGATGGCACACGCACACACATTCATCAGGAATGGAGACATACCGATGGCGAAGATACTTTCTACAATCCTCGGTTTCATTTTCCAGATATTCCCTTCAAAATGCACCGTACTGTCTTTCTTGGTGAAGTGGCTCACCACCCACACCATACCAATCAACTGCGAGATAACCGTTGCCGTAGCCGCACCCCTCATTCCCCATTCGAAGTGGAAGATAAAGATAGGAGCGAGGATGATGTTAGCCACCACCGTTACCATTGAAGTAAGCATAGCCTTTTTGGGGTATCCGGTAGCGCGCATCACGTTGTTCAGCCCGATCATTGTGTAAGTGATGGGAGTTCCCAGCAAAATCACCTGCATAAAGCTGCGTGCATACGGAAGGGTGTCGGCGCTGGCTCCGAAAAAAGTCAGTATATCATCCAGGAAGATAAAAGATAGAATACCGAAGAAAAGAGAATTTGTGATACAAAGCATCAGCGTATGTGACAAAATTTCCGTAGCTCCTTTCATATCCTTCTGTCCCAGACGGATAGAGGCGAGGGTAGACCCACCAGCCGAAACCAGTGTACAGAAAGCGACAACAAGATTCATCAGCGGGAAGCTGATAGCCAGTCCGGCAATAGCCATCGGTCCTACGCCATGTCCGATGAAGATACTATCAATGATGTTATAGATAGAAGTAATCGTCATTCCGATAATCGCAGGAATGGAATATTGTAACAGCAATTTGCCGATACGTTCTTTGCCTAAAATGTGCGGGTCGTTCTTGCTCATGCGCCAGTAGATTTTGTTGGATAAAAACGTATGTTACGTTTTTTTTAGCTTTGCAAAGGTACGAATTATTTGCCTGATTCGATGATTATTCGGAACTTTGCGGCGATAGATACACAAGGTTTAACGTTTTAGTTTAATATGAATACAACGAAAACAATTGCAGCACTTTTCGACTTTGACGGTGTCATCATGGATACAGAAACGCAGTACACTGTTTTTTGGGACGAGCAAGGACGGAAATATCTGAATGAAGAAGATTTCGGACGCCGTATCAAGGGACAGACGCTATTACAAATCTATGAAAAGCATTTCGCGGACAAACCCGAAGCGCAGCTCGAAATAAGCGCTGAACTCAATGTTTACGAGAAAAAGATGTCCTACGAATACATCCCCGGAGTAGAAGCCTTCATAGCTGATCTTCGTCGGAACGGTGCAAAGATAGCCGTAGTCACCAGCTCCAACGAAGAGAAGATGGCCAACGTCTACAATGCCCATCCCGAATTTAAAGGAATGGTAGACCGCATCCTGACAGGAGAAATGTTTGCCCGTTCAAAACCCGCTCCCGACTGTTTCCTGCTGGGAATGGAAATCTTTGAAGCCACCCCCGAAAACTCCTACGTCTTTGAGGATTCTTTCCACGGCCTGCAAGCCGGCATGACTTCCGGGGCAACCGTGATCGGACTTGCCACCACCAACTCACGCGAAGCCATCACCGGAAAAGCCCATTATATAATAGACGACTTCACCGGCATGACATACGAAAAAATGATATCTCTCCATAAATAACGGCATTATTTTTAAATAGTTACCTCACTTATATTATATTAATAAATGAAATAAGAAAAATAACCGAGATAAATAAAAATAGTGAGACCCACCCATCCTTTCAAATGCCTTCCAACTATCCAAGCGAAGCATTTGAAAGGATTTTTTGCTTTTCTTTCCCAGTTATGAATTAAATGTTATAACTTTGCCGCAATTTTTGAAAGCGTCCAAATGCGCAGACATCAATGACATAAATCATAATTCATAAATCATAAATTAAAAAGACATGGCTGGTTATATATCAGATGACACAAGAAAGGTGACTACTCATCGCTTGGTTGAAATGAAACAGAGAGGCGAAAAAATATCTATGCTGACTGCGTATGATTACACAATGGCACAGATTGTAGACGGTGCGGGAATGGACGTAATCCTAGTAGGCGACTCCGCTTCTAACGTAATGGCAGGTAACGTGACTACATTACCTATCACGCTCGACCAAATGATTTATCATGCCAAATCCGTAGTACGTGGTGTAAAGCGTGCGATGGTGGTAGTTGATATGCCTTTCGGATCTTACCAGGGCAACGAGATGGAGGGACTTGCTTCCGCTATCCGCATCATGAAAGAAAGTCACGCTGACGCATTGAAGCTCGAAGGCGGTGAAGAAATCATTGACACGGTGAAACGTATCGTATGCGCTGGTATTCCTGTGATGGGACATTTGGGACTCATGCCTCAATCCATTAACAAATACGGAACCTATACCGTACGTGCCAAAGACGAAGCCGAAGCCGACAAACTGATTCGCGACGCCCATTTATTGGAAGAAGCAGGCTGTTTTGCCATTGTACTCGAAAAAATCCCCGCTACCCTTGCAGAGCGTGTAGCTTCCGAACTCACTATTCCCATCATCGGAATCGGTGCCGGCGGCCACGTAGACGGTCAGGTATTGGTTATTCAGGACATGCTTGGCATGAACAACGGATTCCGTCCGCGTTTCTTACGTCGTTATGCTGACTTGTACACGGTGATGACCGACGCCATCAGCCGTTACGTTTCCGACGTGAAGAATTGCTACTTCCCCAACGAGAAGGAACAATATTAAGATAGTATATGGCAGTTAAATTGTGGACAGTTCATTTTATGCGGATATGTGTAGCTAATTTGCTGTTGTTTATATCCTTGTATGTGTTATTTCCGGTACTTTCCGTAGAGATGGCTGACCGTCTCGGAGTGCCGGCCGCACAGACAGGAGTAATCTTTCTTTTTTTCACCTTGGGGATGTTCCTCATCGGTCCTTTCCATGCTTACCTGGTAGATGCCTACAAACGTAAATACGTATGCATGTTTGCCGCTGCCCTGATGGTAGTGGCGACGATTGGGTACGCCTTTGTGACGAATCTCACAGAACTAATCCTGTTGAGTACCGTGCAAGGACTGGCCTTTGGCATAGGCACTACTGCCGGTATCACCTTGGCTATCGACATCACCAACTCCACACTGCGGAGCGCGGGAAATGTCAGCTTCTCGTGGACGGCACGTCTGGGAATGCTTTTGGGGATTATCCTCGGAGTGTGGCTCTATCAAAGCCACTCATTCCAAAACCTGCTCACTGTATCTGTCATAACCGGAGCTGTAGGAATCCTCATGTTATCGGGGGTATATGTACCTTTCCGTGCGCCGATTGTCACTAAACTCTATTCCTTCGACCGTTTCTTATTGCTTCGTGGATGGGTTCCCGCTATCAACCTGATTCTGATAACATTTGTTCCGGGCTTACTGATTCCAATGGTACACCCTTTTCTAAACGATTTCGTACTCGGAAACATGGGAATCCCCGTACCGTTCTTTATCGGCACAGCCCTCGGATACATTGCTTCCCTGTTCTTCGCGCGCCTGTTCTTCTTCAAAGAGAAAACGCTGCGCCTGGTCATTATAGGAATCGGGTTGGAAATGGTAGCCATGTCCTTATTGAACACAGACCTTTCGATAGGCATCTCTTCCGTACTCTTGGGGTTGGGTTTAGGTTTAACCATGCCGGAATTCCTGATGATATTTGTGAAACTATCCCATCATTGCCAACGCGGAACAGCCAACACTACCCATTTATTGGCAAGTGAAGTCGGTATCTCCCTGGGTATCGCTACTGCGTGCTACATGGAATTGGATACAGACAAGATGCTCCATACCGGACAGATGGTAGCTTCCATCGCTTTGCTGTTCTTCGTATTGGTCACTTATCCTTATTATATAAAGAAGAAGGTAAGATAAAATAGACAGAAAAACAAAAGAACATATTTCAGGAGTGATGATTGTTTTTTGATTTTCATCATGCGTATCCAAAAATATGTTCTTTTGTTTTTCTGTCTTAATTTTAATTCCTGCTCACCTGTTTTACTCCCTTCACCGTCCGTAATTTCTTGATAAGAGCCTCCAAACGCCCCGTATCACCCACCATTACCGTCAGTGTGCCAGAGAATAACCCATCGTTCGAATCAATACCGATAGAACGTAGCGTGATACCATTCTCTTTCGAGATGATCGAAGTAATATTTGTTACGATACCAATATCATCATGTCCTACAACGCGCAGCGTGATCGGATATTGCGTACCTTCCGACTTGCCCGCCCAGCGAGCCTTCACAATCCGGTAGCCGAAGCGTTCGCGCATCTGGTTCGCGTTCGGACAATCCGACCGGTGTATCTTGATACCGCCGCTCACCGTTACGAACCCGAACACATCATCGCCATAAATCGGGTTACAACATTTAGCCAGTTTAAATTCCAGTCCTTTCAGATTCTGGTCAATCACCAGTACATCCTCTTTAGATGTCGTTTCCTCCTGCGCGGTCTGCAAATTATACCCTTCGGCACTCCGATAAACAATTTCATCGTGCGTATCGCTGTCCCGTTTCTGCTGCTCAATGTATTTATCCAGAATCTCGTTCACATCCAGTCCGCCATCGGCAATCCGTTGATAAAATTCCGTCACGTTCTTGAATCCCAAACGCTTGATGAGGCGCATCATGGTCGCTTCATCATACTCCAGTTTGCGGTTCTTGAATTTCCGTTCCAGCGTCTCTTTGGCAAACGCATGCTGGCGTGCCACCATTTCTTTGAGCGCCTGGCGTATCTTGGTGCGTGCTTTGGAAGTCGTCACGATGTTCAGCCAGTCCTGTTTCGGAGTCTGGGTGTTTGAAGTCGTGATCTCCACTTGATCGCCGCTGTTCAACTTCTGCTTCAACTGCACGTTCTTGCCGTTCACTTTCGCGCCGATACACTTGCATCCCAACTTACTATGTATATGGAAAGCAAAATCGAGCACCGTAGCCCCTTTAGCCAGCTTGAACAAATCCCCTTTGGGCGTAAAGACAAACACTTCATCCTCGTAGAGATCCATCTTAAACTGATCCATCACCTTCATCGAGTCGTTGTCCGCGTTCTCCAATGCCTCCCGCACGGAAGTCAGCCACTCGTCCAAGCCCGTTTCTCCTTTGATACCTTTATATCTCCAGTGCGCAGCCAGTCCGCGTTCCGCGATCTCGTCCATCCGTCGGGTACGTATCTGCACTTCCACCCATTTCCCTTCCGGGCCCATCACGGTGATGTGCAACGACTCGTAACCATTACTCTTCGGTATTGAAAGCCAGTCACGCAGACGCTTCGGGTTCGGCTGGTACATATCCGTCACAATCGAATACACCTGCCAGCACTCCTGCTTCTCTTTCGCCGGGTCCGGTTCCGAATCCAGTATGATACGGATGGCGAACAAGTCATAAATCCCCTCGAAAGGAGTCTTTTGCTTCTGAATCTTGTTCCATATCGAATGAATCGACTTCGTGCGTCCCTTGATGTCGAACTTCAGTCCCGCTTCCGCCACCTTCTTTTGGATCGGTTCGATAAAAGCGGCGATATACTTGTCGCGGGAAGCCTTCGTTTCGTTCAGCTTATCCTTGATGAAATAATATGTCTCTTTCTGCGTATATTTGAGAGACAAATCCTCCAGTTCCGATTTTAGCTTATACAATCCCAGCTTGTGCGCCAGCGGAGCATACAGATATGCTGCTTCGTTTGCCACCTTGATCCGGTCCTCCTCGTTGCCTGTATCCTTTATTTTGCGCATCACGTTCACGCGGTCGGCAATCATAATCAGGATTACGCGCATATCCTCCGCAAACGACAGCAGCAGATTACGGAAATTCTCCGACTCGATGGCAGGGCTTTTGGCATACAGCTCGTTCGTCTTCACCAATCCCTTGATGATACTTGCCACGTCTTCACCATATTCGGCGTTCACCTCGTCGATAGACAATACATGGCCTTTCACGATTTCGTGCAACATGATCCCGATCAGGCACGAACCTTTCATACCGATTTCCTCGGCAACGATCACTGCTGTTTGTAAATCTCTGATGACGGGATTCATCCCGAAGTTATTGCGTTGCAGACCGTTACATTGGGCCGCCTTGATAAGATGTTTCTTTAACTTTTGGCAATCTCTCCAGAAAATACTGTCTCCGGCAGACTGCAATAAATGTCGATAGAGTGAAAAAAGCTCCTTTTTTTCCTCCAATGTAAAAAAGTCGTCCATATTCAATCTTGTTAATTCGATGTAAAAGTAGTTTTTTTTCCGGTTATTCGGCAAGAAGTAAATAACATTTTGTATTTTTGGGCATCAATTAATAAAATTAGATATTATGATAACGACACAGGACAAAGAGTTGCTTGCCAAGAAAGGCATCACGGAAGAGCAAATTGCAGAACAATTAGCATGCTTCCAGACGGGATTTCCCTTTTTAAAACTGGATGCGGCAGCTTCCATCGAAAAGGGCATATTAGCTCCCGACGCAGAAGAACAGAAGGCTTATCTGGCCGCCTGGGATGCATATACAAACACAGATAAGACTGTTGTGAAGTTCGTGCCTGCCTCCGGTGCTGCAAGTCGTATGTTTAAGAATCTATTCGAGTTTCTGTCCGCCGATTATGACCAGCCGACTACCAAGTTCGAACAGGCCTTCTTTGACGGAATCAAGAATTTTGCTTTCTATGACGATCTGAATGTGGCCTGCCAGCGTATCTCCGGAAAAGACATTCCCGGACTGATGGAAGAAGGCAACTATAAAGCAGTGGTGTCCGCCCTGCTGGAGACTGCCGGACTGAACTATGGCGCGCTACCGAAAGGTCTGCTCAAATTCCATAAATATCCCGAAGGCTCCCGCACTCCGATGGAGGAACATCTTGCCGAAGGCGCTCTGTATGCAGCCGGCAAGAGCGGCAAAGTGAACGTACACTTCACCGTGTCTACCGAACACCGCGAACTTTTCAAGAAGCTCGTGACGGAAAAAGTGGACGACTTCGCCAAACGTTACGGCGTAGACTATTACATCACCTTCTCCGAGCAGAAGCCAAGTACCGACACCATTGCTGCCGATATGGACAACCAACCGTTCCGCGACAACGGCAAACTGCTGTTCCGCCCCGGTGGTCATGGCGCGCTGATTGAGAACCTGAACGACTTGGACGCAGACATCATCTTCATCAAGAACATCGACAACGTAGTGCCCGACCGTTTGAAAGCCGATACTGTTACGTATAAGAAACTGATTGCCGGAGTGCTCGTGACCCTGCAAAAACAAGTATTCGAATACCTCACGCTGCTCGACAGCGGCAAGTATACGCACGACCAGATGATGGAAATGCTTCAATTCCTGCAAAAGAAACTCTTCTGCAAGAATCCGGAAACAAAAGACCTCGAAGACTCCGTATTGGCTATCTACCTCAAAAACAAGTTCAACCGCCCGATGCGTGTCTGCGGAATGGTGAAGAACGTAGGCGAACCCGGCGGCGGTCCGTTCCTTGCTTACAACAGCGACGGAACCATCTCCCTGCAAATTCTCGAAAGCTCGCAGATCGACATGGACGATCCGGAGAAGAAAGAAATGTTCGAGAAGGGTACGCACTTCAATCCGGTAGACCTCGTATGCGCTGTGCGTGATTATAAAGGACATAAATTCGACCTGGTGAAATATGTAGATAAAGCCACCGGTTTCATCTCCTACAAATCGAAGAACGGTAAAGACCTGAAAGCTCTCGAACTTCCCGGCTTGTGGAATGGTGCGATGAGCGACTGGAATACCGTCTTTGTAGAAGTTCCTCTTTCTACCTTTAACCCGGTGAAGACAGTGAATGACTTGTTGCGTGAGCAACATCAGTAATTTATTCACCACAGAGGACACAAAGGACACAGAGTTTTTTCGGTAAGGTAAGACCGGAAGCAATGGAATCAATTGCATTAATCCGGTGAAAAAGTTCTATAAAAACTCTATAAAATCTCTGTGTCCTCTGTGCCCTCTGTGGTGAAACTTAAAAAAGAGTGTTTAGAATGAATCAGATAGAGAAGATCATTGATATTGCTACTTGGAACAGAAGAGAACATTACGAACATTTCAGTGCTTTTGACGATCCGTTTTTTGGAGTGACAGTCAATGTAGATTGTACGCGCGCGTATCAGGAAGCCAAAGACAAAGGCGTTTCCTTTTCCCTGCTCGTCCTTCACCGCATCGTGACTGCTGCGGCTGCCGTGGAAGAGTTCCGCTACCGTATCGAAGGCAATCGAGTGGTGTGTTATGACAGTCTTCTGCCCGAAGCCACTGTGGGCCGTGCCGACCACACCTTTTCTTTTGCCGCTTTTGAATACGATCCGGACGAACTCGTCTTTATCCGTCGGGCAAAAGCCGAGATGGAACGCCTGCAAGCCACTACGGGACTCAACAAAGGAGGTACGTTTCATCCTAACGCCATTCATTATTCGGCTGTGCCGTGGCTCTCTTTCACCGATATGAAGCATCCCACCAATATGCGTTCGGGCGACAGCGTTCCCAAAATCTCCACCGGTAAATACTTCCGCGAAGGAGAAAGGCTGATGATGCCCGTTTCCGTCACTTGCCATCATGGATTGATGGATGGCTATCATGTAGCGCAGTTTATCGAGAAGCTCCATTTATAAACTTCGTTCTGAAAAAGACTAACCAGACTATGATATGAGAGTAAAGATACCCAGACGGGAAATCATCCTATTCTGTTCCGCCTTGCTTTTCCCCGTTGCTTCGCTGTGCGCGCAAGAAGTGGGGCAGGAGGTGAAAGAGGTCAGGCAAGACGTGGAGCAACTCCAGCAGGACGTCCGCGAACTTCGTGAAGAAGTGCGTCGATTGCAGGAAGAACTTCATGGATTCCGGCGCAACAGTTTCCCGCAATGTGGCATGGACACGGTAGCTCCTTACGTTCCCCATCGGTTCATTCACCGGTTGGGGATAGAAGCCCGGCCGCAATATGTGTTCCCCACCAATCCTTTCCTGCAAGGAGAGAACGAACGGTGGAAGCCCATCCAAAGTTCCTTTGCTGCTCATCTGAAATATTCCTTCAAGTTTCGTCCCAATACCTGTGCCGACCGTATCTACGGCGGAGCCTACCAAGGCTTCGGCTTGGCCGTCACCACCTTTGGCGACCGTAAGCAACTCGGTGATCCGGTGACGTTCTACGTCTTTCAGGGCGCACGCATCGCCCGTTTCAATCCCCGTCTTTCGCTCAATTACGAGTGGAATTTCGGCCTTTCTGCCGGATGGAAACCATACGATAACGATTACAACTCCTACAACGGAGCGGTAGGCTCACGGGTGAATGCATATCTCAATGCAGGTATCTACCTCAATTGGTCGCTTTCCCGTTATTTCGATTTTATCATCGGCGGAGATTTTACGCATTTCTCCAACGGCAACACCAAATTCCCCAACGCAGGAGTGAACACCACCGGAGCGAAAATCGGTCTGGTGTACAACTTCAACCGTGAAGAATCCGACCTGACCAAGTCCTTGGTCAAGCCGTATATTCCCCGTTTTCCCCGTCATATCAGTTACGACCTTGTGTTGTTCGGCTCGTGGAGACGGAAAGGTGTGTACGTAGAAAGCGGGAAGCAGATAGCTTCGCCGGGCAGTTACCCTGTGGCGGGATTCAACTTTGCCCCGATGTACAACCTCAACTATAAGCTGCGATTCGGCGTCTCGCTGGACGGTGTTTATGACGGTAGTGCCAATGTGTACACCGAAGACCGGATTGTGGAGTACGATTACGATGGAGGCAGCGGCACTTCCGGACGCAGGTTTCTTGTGCCGGGCATTCAGCATCAGCTTGCTCTCGGACTTTCGGGACGGGCGGAGTATGTAATGCCGTTTTTCACCATCAATGTCGGTTTGGGAACGAATGTGCTGGGGCGTGGCGATTTGCGGGGGCTGTATCAGGTCTTTGCGTTGAAGATAGACGTGACACGTAGCTCTTTCCTTCACATCGGTTACAATCTCCAAAACTTTCAGACACCTAATTATCTGATGCTCGGCTTGGGATTCCGTTTCAATAATAAGTATCCTAAGGTGCGTCATTAGAAATGTCCGTCCGGTGGTCTGTCGAATCAAGTAAGGAATCTCAAAATGGAAAACATTATTCAAAAAATAAGAGAAATCTATCCGGTATCCGATGAAGCGCTTCAGGCGCTTCAGGCGAATATGGAACTGCGATATTATCCTAAAGATACCTATATCGTCCAGTCGGGGGTAACAGACCGCCTGGTTTATTTCATTGAAGAGGGCATTGCCCGTTCCGTATTCCATCACAACGGACAGGATACTACTACGTGGTTCACGCTAGAAGGCGACATTACGTTCGGCATGGATTCGCTCTACTATCAGCAACCGTCGGTGGAGAGCATTGAAACGCTTTCCGATTGCAAAATCTACGTCATCCATATCGACAAGCTGAATATGCTCTACGAAACCTATATCGACATAGCCAACTGGGGGCGTATCCTGCATCAGAATGTCAATAAAGAACTTAGCCACATGTTTGTGGAACGGCTCCAGCTTTCGCCTAAAGAACGGTATGAGCAGTTCAACCGTCGCTATCCCGGACTGATAAACCGGGTGAAGCTGAAGTATGTGGCTGCCTTTTTGGGCATTTCCATCTACACGCTTAGTCGGGTACGTGCTAAAAAATAGTTTTCGGTAGGGCTTTTTTGCTTTTAAGCAAAAGAACTTCGTTTCGCAAACCGTATCTTTGCCATCTGAAAATACTAACTAACTAATAGAAAAACAGATGTCGAACATTTCTTCTTCAGCCTTTGCAGATACCAAAGCACATTATGATCTTCTTGACGGACTTCGCGGTGTAGCGGCTCTTATGGTGATATGGTATCATGTATTCGAGGGATATGCTTTTGCCGGTGGTGGCAATATCGAGACTCTCAACCACGGTTATCTTGCCGTGGATTTCTTCTTTATCCTTTCGGGTTTCGTGATCGGTTACGCTTATGACGACCGTTGGGGCAAGAGTCTCACCATGAAAGATTTCTTTAAACGCCGTTTGATACGTCTTCATCCGATGGTCGTTATGGGTGCCGTATTGGGTGCTATCACATTCTGTATTCAGGGTTGTGTGCAATGGGATGGAACGCATGTAGCCATCTCCATGATTATGTTGTCTCTTCTTTGCACGATATTCTTCATTCCTGCCATGCCGGGGGTGGGATATGAAGTTCGTGGCAACGGTGAGATGTTTCCGTTGAACGGCCCTTGCTGGTCGTTATTTTTCGAGTATATCGGTAATATCCTGTATGCGTTGTTCATCCGTCGCTTGTCCAACAAGGCGCTGACGGTATTTGTGGTGTTGCTGGGGGTAGCATTGGCAGCGTTTGCCGTCTTCAATGTCTCCACTTATGGAAACATAGGAGTGGGCTGGACGCTGGACGGGGTTAACTTCCTGGGCGGCTCCCTACGTATGCTTTTCCCTTTTTCGCTGGGTATGCTGATGTCGCGTAACTTCAAGCCTATGAAGGTGAGAGGTGCTTTCTGGATCTGTACCGTTGCATTGATTGCCCTGTTCGCTGTTCCTTATCTCGAAGGAATGGAGCCGCTTTGCATGAATGGTGTTTATGAAGCGTTTTGTGTGATTGTGGCTTTCCCTATCATTCTTTGGATAGGAGCGTCGGGCACCACTACGGACGTGCAATCGACAAAGATATGCAAATTTCTGGGGGATATATCCTATCCGGTTTATGTGATCCATTATCCGTTGATGTATCTGTTCTATGCATGGCTGATTGAGAATAAGCTCTATACGTTGGGCGAGACTTGGCACGTAGCCGTGTGCGTCTTTGTCTTGAGTATCGTGCTTGCTTATCTGTGCCTGAAACTGTATGACGAACCGATACGTAAATATTTGGCAAAACGTTTCTTGAGTAAGAAACGATAGTTTCATTGTTATGTATCTGAAAAACATTTCATAAAGCTAAAAAAGAACTCCAACCAAGTGGCGGATAAAGTCGCATTGGTTGGAGTTTTTTATCAATAGAATAAGTTTTCTCTTCGTCAGTAAGTGAGACTGATTCTATGTCTTTGCATTTTAGATGTGAAACGATATAGATTAATAGAGTTGCTTGCTCATTTTATAATTGGTGAGACACATTTGATTAGCTTTCCGTTTTTGTTCTTCATCAACCTGAAAACCTTGTTTCTCGAAAAACGGTTTTGCCGTGATGCTAACCTCCGATGTTAATCTTTTCGCACCTCTTTCTCGTGCGTATGCTTCGAGATATTTATACAAAGATGTCGCAATGCCTTGATGCTGAAAGTCCTTATGGACAAACAGCGTGTGCATATATCCGTCGTCGTTGACAGAGCCGAAGCCTACAATCACACCTTCTTCATTTTCTGCAACCACGTAATGTTGCTCTTCGAAAAGCTCACCCCAATGTGATGTATCGTCTCCGCACGAAGCCCAGTCTGCTACTTCTTCGGCTGTATAATCTTTTCGGTTCACAGTCAGGACTGTATGCTGATATAGCTCTTGTAGTGCTGGAATGTCAGACAGGTTTACTTGGCGGATTCTATTCATCTTATCTCTAAATTTCTTTTTTAGTAAACTTCTACTTTCTCTGCAATTCTCTTAGCCTTGTCGCGCAACGCATCCAAATCAGCATCGAGCGGAGCGTAGCAAAGCACCACACCCATACGACGGTTGACGCGTGTAAACGGTTTGCCGAATATACGTAGATAGGTATCTTCTTCTTTGGTCACTTCTTCCAGTCCACGATATTGAGGGCGCTCCTGGCTGGCAATCGGAGAGAGGATGACGGCACTTGCGCCTATTCGTTCTTGCTTGATGCCCGGAATAGGCAGACCGAGCACGGCACGCAGGTGCAATTCAAATTCATTCAGATTTTGTGTTCCTGCCAAAGTTACCATGCCGGTATCGTGCGGACGTGGAGAAAGTTCGGAGAAATAGACTCCGTTTTCATGACTTAGGAAGAACTCAACTCCCCAAAGTCCTGCGCCTGTCAGCGCGTGGGTTACTTTTTCTGCCATCTCTTCCGCTTCTTTCAAATGAGCAGGATCGATGTGTGCAGGCTGGAAACTTTCGCGATAGTCGCCACCTTTCTGCACGTGTCCGATAGGAGGGCAGAACAGGGTGGGGCCGTTCTTTTGAGTAACGGTGAGCAGGGTGATTTCGCTGTCGAATTTGATAAATTCTTCAATGATAAGCTCGCGGATATCGCCACGGCTTCCGCTGCATCCGTATTCCCAGGCGTGTTCAAGTTCGTCGGCACTCTTCACCAGCGACTGTCCTTTACCGGAGGATGACATCAACGGTTTAACGACACAAGGGAAACCGATTTTAGCGGCAGCTTCTTTCAGTTCGTCCAATGTTTTGGCGTAGAAGTATTTGGCTGTTTTCAGTCCGAGCTCTTTGGCGGCAAGGTCGCGGATAGCTTTACGATTCATCGTGAAGTTCACGGCACGGGCGCTGGGCACTACCTGTATGCCTTCTTTTTCGAAGTCATACAAACGTTCTGTGCGGATCGCTTCAATCTCCGGAACGATAATGTCCGGCTGGTGTTTCTTTACGACACGCTCCAGTTCTTCACCGTTCAGCATATCGAATACTTCAAATTCATCAGCCACTTGCATAGCAGGTGCTCCCGCGTATGAGTCGCAGGCAATGATGTGTTGACCTTTACGTTGAGCTGAAATTACAAATTCTTTTCCTAGTTCTCCGGAACCGAGTAACAGTATTTTCTTCATCATTTTGAGTGTTTTATATTAGTGGTGCAAAATTACAGCAAAAAAATGAGATAATAATTGTATAGGCGTTGATTATATTTCTCTTTTATATAAATAAAGAATAGTCTTCTATATAATATAAGGTGCAATGTAAATCCTGCATGAAAAACTTTCGTGCAGGATTTGGTGTTTTCTTTAGTTGAAAAGCGTATCCTTGAAAAAGACAACCAGAACCTCCTGAAAATTGCTGTGAATTTTAGTGCGGAGACGCGAAATATAGAGAAATGGATCGTAGAAAAATAGAAAATACGGCTTTAAACTTTCTTAAGGAAAACATGAAAAAACAGCGTTCGCTGTGTTCGAGCACAAAACTAGTTGTCTGTGCTACTATTTTGTATTACGGCTAAATCCTTGATTTAAAACAAAGAGAAAGGAAACTGGACGCGAAAATCCGGTTTATTGATATATTATTATCTCAAAATCTATTTTGCTATTGATTTGTAGTCTAAATTCGCCTAAATTGGTCAATCTGTAGCTATTATTAGTCTAATAAGTGTTATCGAACGACAAATTATAAAAAAAGGAGTAACAATGATACAGAATTGTTTCTACATTTGTGCAGTTGTTTCTTTAACTATTTCTAGTGGTAGAAGTTTCTAGGATATAGAAAATAGTTGAACAAAAAATTAATTCAACTGTTTATTATAATATTGAAATTAGGTAAAACGCGAAAATGTTTATTCCTTATCATATTATAAGGTCAAAAAGGAGAGAAAAGAATAATATAAATAAAAGAGATTGCTTATGTCACAGATTATCGGACATATCTCGCAGGTCATCGGCCCTGTGGTCGATGTGTACTTTGAAGGTACGGATGCGGAACTGGTGCTGCCAAGCATCCACGACGCACTGGAGATAAAAAGGCCAAACGGCAAAATACTGGTTATAGAAGTTCAGCAACATATCGGCGAAAATACGGTGCGTACCGTAGCGATGGATAGTACCGACGGACTTCAGAGAGGCATGAAAGTGTATCCCACCGGAGGCCCGATCACTATGCCGATAGGCGAACAGATTAAAGGACGACTGATGAACGTAGTCGGTGATTCGATCGACGGTATGAAAGGGCTCAACCGCGACGGTGCGTATTCCATTCACCGAGATCCCCCTAAATTTGAGGATTTGACAACTGTGCAAGAGGTGCTCTTCACGGGTATCAAAGTGATCGACCTGCTCGAACCGTATGCCAAAGGTGGTAAAATCGGTTTGTTCGGCGGCGCCGGTGTGGGAAAAACCGTATTGATCCAGGAACTTATCAATAATATCGCCAAGAAACATAACGGATTCTCCGTATTTGCCGGAGTAGGTGAACGTACCCGTGAAGGTAACGACTTGCTGCGCGAAATGATCGAATCCGGCGTTATCCGCTACGGCGAAGCATTCAAGGAAAGCATGGAGAAAGGCCACTGGGATCTTTCGAAAGTAGATTATAACGAACTGGAGAAATCGCAAGTATCGCTGATTTTCGGTCAGATGAACGAACCTCCGGGCGCACGTGCTTCTGTGGCACTGTCCGGACTGACGGTAGCGGAATCTTTCCGCGACGCCGGTAAAGAAGGTGAGAAACGCGATATCCTGTTCTTTATCGATAATATCTTCCGTTTCACGCAAGCAGGTTCGGAAGTGTCCGCCCTTTTGGGACGTATGCCCTCCGCTGTTGGTTACCAGCCTACGCTGGCCACGGAAATGGGTGCGATGCAGGAACGTATCACGTCTACCCGCAAAGGTTCTATCACCTCCGTACAAGCGGTGTATGTGCCTGCCGATGACTTGACCGACCCGGCTCCTGCAACGACTTTCAGCCACTTGGACGCAACTACCGTACTCGACCGTAAGATCACCGAGCTGGGTATCTATCCGGCTGTCGACCCGTTGGCGTCTACGTCACGTATCCTCGACCCGCACATTGTAGGCCAGGAACATTACGACATAGCGCAGCGAGTGAAACAAATCTTGCAGCGTAACAAGGAATTGCAGGATATTATCTCTATCCTCGGTATGGAAGAACTCTCGGAAGAAGACAAGATGGTAGTGAACCGCGCCCGCCGTGTGCAGCGTTTCCTTTCGCAACCGTTTGCCGTAGCCGAACAGTTTACAGGCGTTCCGGGTGTGATGGTGGGTATTGAAGATACCATCAAGGGATTCAAGATGATTCTGGACGGAGAAGTGGATTATCTTCCCGAACAGGCTTTCCTGAATGTCGGCACGATTGAGGAAGCAATAGAGAAAGGTAAGAAATTGCTGGAACAGGCGAAAAAATAAAAATATAGAGTGATGAAAGAACTGCATTTGAGTATAGTATCGCCCGAAAAGAGCATATTCGACGGAGATGTGAAGATTGTCACATTGCCGGGCATGATCGGTTCGTTTTCTATTCTGCCGGGGCATGCGCCCATTGTATCGTCGCTGAAAGCGGGAACGTTGAGTTATACGACGATGGAGGGAGAAGAGCACACGATGGATATTCAGGGCGGTTTTGTTGAAATGAGTGACGGCACGGTTTCTGCCTGTGTTTCCTGACGGAAGCCTTCCGGCACAAAGACCAAGTATCTAAAGATTGAAAAAAACGAGATAATAACCTTACAGAAAAACACAGTAACATGATGAATATTAGTAAAACTAAACGGAACTTTATCTGTTGGCATACCTTATTTGCAGTGATTAGTGCGGCGCTCGGAGCTGTTATCCTACACTTCGCTCTGCCGGGGCATTATTTCGGAGGGTATCCGTTTATACCGGTTTATTTTTACTTCTTCGGGTTGGCCAGCATCTATATGTTCGACGCTTGCCGGCGGCACGCTCCGCAGAGATTGTTACTGTTGTATTTGGCAATGAAGATGATAAAGATGATTCTTTCGCTGATTCTGGTCTTGATTTATTGCCTTGCTGTACGCGAAGAAGCCAGAGCTTTTTTACTGACGTTTATCTCGTTCTATTTGATATATCTGATATTCGAAACCTGGTTTTTCTTCTCTTTTGAGATGAACCAGAAACGGAAAAAGAAAAATAAGAAGAAACATGAAACAGTTGCATAACATAGTAGCTCCGTTGATTCTGTTCTGTCTGATGGCAGCGGTCAGTTTGCCGGTTCTTGCGCAAGAGCAAGAGGGGGAAACGGTGGCGCAGCAGACGCAGGACGAAATTACTCCGAAGGAGGAACAGGAGAACACGGTTGATGTGAAAGAAATTGTGTTCGGTCATATCGGCGACTCCTACGAATGGCATATTACAACATGGGGTAACACGCATATTACTATACCGTTACCTATTATTGTTTATAGTAGCACTTCAGGTTGGCACACGTTCCTTTCTTCCCGTCTCGAAGAGAATGGAGGTACGTATGAAGGACTTTCCATCGCTCCCGCAGGAAGCAAATATGAAGGCAAACTGGTAGAGTATGACGCCGCAGGCGAACAGGTTCGCCCTTGGGATATTTCCATTACGAAAGTGACGTTTGCCTTGTTGTTCAACAGCGTATTGCTGCTCGTTATCGTGTTGTGTGTGGCACATTGGTACAGGAAACGTCCGCAAGGAGCCAAAGCACCGGGAGGATTTATCGGATTCATGGAGATGTTCATCATGATGGTGAACGACGATATCATCAAGAGTTGTGTCGGACCCAACTACCGGAAGTTCGCGCCATATCTGCTGACAGCGTTCTTTTTCATCTTTATCAATAACATGATGGGATTGATTCCGTTCTTCCCCGGAGGCGCGAATGTGACGGGAAATATCGCTATCACGATGGTGCTGGCGGTCTGCACGTTCCTTGCAGTCAATATCTTCGGTACGAAACATTACTGGAAAGATATTTTCTGGCCCGATGTACCTTGGTGGCTGAAAGTGCCTGTGCCGATGATGCCGTTCATCGAGTTCTTCGGAATCTTTACGAAACCGTTTGCTTTGATGATCCGTCTTTTTGCCAATATGCTGGCCGGACACATGGCGATGCTGGTGCTCACCTGCCTGATCTTTATCTCGGCAAGCATGGGGCCTGCGCTGAACGGCACGCTCACGGTGGCTTCCGTATTGTTCAACATCTTTATGAATGCGCTTGAACTGCTGGTGGCTTTCATCCAGGCTTACGTATTTACGATGTTGTCGGCAGTGTTTATCGGACTGGCACAGGAAGGAGCCAGAGTGAAAACAGAAGAATAATCAATGAAACGCGGTGAAAACGTGACTGAACGAATACGGAATAAACGCGCGGAATGAGGAATTAAATAATAAAAACAAGAGAAAATATAAACCATTTTAAAACTGAAAATTATGTTACTATCAGTATTGTTACAAGCCACTGCAGTAGCAGTAGGAGTTAGTAAATTAGGTGCAGCTATCGGTGCAGGTCTTGCAGTAATCGGAGCTGGTTTGGGTATTGGTAAGATTGGTGGTTCGGCAATGGAAGCTATCGCACGCCAGCCGGAAGCATCGGGAGACATTCGTATGAACATGATTATCGCCGCCGCCTTGATTGAAGGTGTGGCCCTGTTGGCGGTAGTAGTTTGTCTGTTGGTGTTCTTCCTCTAATCAGGTATATAACAAGCGGATTTCGCAGGCGTAAAACCCTGTTTCTAAATGGGGGAGATCCTCATGCAATGGGCAGCCGCGAAATCGTAAATTGTAAATCGTAAAATCGTAAATAAAGATTATGTCATTACTATTACCTGATAGTGGCCTGCTGTTCTGGATGTTTCTCTCATTCGGGATTGTGTTCGTGATATTGGCGAAATACGGCTTCCCCGTCATCATCAAGATGGTGGAAGGCCGTAAGACCTATATCGACCAGTCTTTGGAGGTGGCGAGGGAAGCTAATGCCCAGTTGTCTAAACTGAAACAAGAAGGCGACGCATTGGTGGCAGCCGCCAACAAAGAGCAAGGACGCATCTTGAGGGAAGCAATGGAAGAACGTGACAAGATTGTTCACGAGGCCCGTAAACAAGCCGAAATTGCCGCACAAAAAGAACTTGATGCGGTGAAACAACAAATCCAGATGGAGAAAGACGAAGCAATCCGCGACATCCGTCGCCAGGTGGCCGTGCTTTCTGTTGACATCGCCGAGAAAGTGCTCCGCAAGAGTCTTGAGGACAAGGATGCACAGATGGGCATGATCGACCGCATGCTGGATGAAGTACTAACCCCGAATAAGAACTAAGGAAGATGGAAGTCGGAATACTCTCAATGCGTTATGCAAAAGCTATCATTGAATACGCACAGGAAAAAGGTCTGGAAGACAGGTTGTATCAGGAGTTTCTGACCCTGTCGCACAGCTTTTGTGAACAGCCCGGTCTGCGCGAAGCGCTTGATAATCCCGTCATCACGACCAAGGAAAAGTTGGCGTTAGTCTGCACAGCTGCCGATGGTGACGGTAAATCGACCAGAGAGTTTGTCCAATTTATCACTTTGGTACTGCGAAACAGGCGTGAAGGCTATCTGCAATTTATCAGCCTGATGTATCTGGATCTCTACCGGAAGTTGAAACATATTGGCGTAGGAAAGCTGATTACAGCCGTTCCTGTCAATAAGGAAACAGAAGACCGGATCCGGTCGGCTGCCGCACATATCCTGCATGCTCAGATGGAGCTGGAAACGGTGATAGATCCTTCTATCGAAGGTGGGTTTATCTTTGATATCAACGACTATCGGTTGGATGCAAGCGTTGCCACGCAGTTGAAGCGAGTGAAACAACAATTTATTGATAAGAATAGGAGAATTGTATAATGTCTGAAAATATAAGAGTAAGCGAAGTATCCGATATATTGCGCAAGCAGCTCGAAGGAATCAATGCCAATGTGCAACTTGACGAAATCGGTACGGTGCTCCAGGTGAGTGACGGCGTAGTGCGTATCTATGGACTACGGAACGCCGAGGCCAATGAATTGCTGGAGTTTGATAATGGTATCAAAGCAATCGTGATGAACCTCGAAGAGGACAACGTGGGTGCTGTACTGTTGGGCCCGACGGACAAAATCAAAGAAGGATTCGTCGTGAAGCGTACCAAACGTATCGCCTCCATCCGTGTAGGAGAGGGCATGCTGGGACGTGTGATTGACCCGCTGGGCGAACCGCTCGACGGCAAAGGATTGATTGGCGGCGAACTGTATGATATGCCTTTGGAACGTAAAGCTCCGGGAGTAATCTATCGTCAGCCTGTGAACCAGCCGTTGCAGACCGGATTGAAGGCTGTGGACGCCATGATTCCTATCGGTCGCGGACAGCGTGAGTTGATTATCGGCGACCGCCAGACAGGAAAGACTGCCATTGCGATTGATACGATTATCAACCAGCGCACTAACTTCCTGGCAGGCGACCCTGTATATTGTATCTATGTAGCTATCGGTCAGAAGGGTTCTACTGTTGCTTCTATCGTTAATACGCTTCGTGAGTACGGAGCACTGGACTACACGGTGGTTGTAGCTGCCACGGCTGGTGACCCGGCTGCGTTGCAGTATTACGCTCCGTTTGCAGGTGCTGCCATCGGCGAGTATTTCCGTGATACCGGGCGTCATGCGTTAGTGGTTTATGATGACCTTTCCAAACAGGCGGTGGCTTATCGTGAGGTTTCGCTGATTCTTCGCCGTCCGTCCGGTCGTGAGGCTTATCCGGGTGATATCTTCTATCTGCACTCCCGTCTGTTGGAACGTGCTGCCAAGATTATCAGTCAGGAAGAAGTGGCACGCGAAATGAACGATCTCCCAGAAAGTCTAAAGGGGATTGTGAAAGGTGGCGGCTCGCTCACAGCATTGCCTATCATCGAAACGCAAGCAGGTGACGTATCGGCTTATATCCCGACGAACGTGATTTCTATCACCGACGGACAGATATTCCTTGAGACTGACTTGTTCAACCAGGGTACGCGTCCGGCTATCAACGTCGGTATCTCCGTATCCCGTGTAGGTGGTAACGCGCAGATTAAGGCTATGAAGAAGGTGGCCGGAACATTGAAGATTGACCAGGCGCAATATCGCGAGTTGGAAGCCTTCTCTAAGTTCAGCAGCGACATGGACCCGATTACTGCCCTGACTATTGATAAAGGACGTAAGAACGGACAATTATTGATTCAACCGCAATACAGCCCGATGCCCGTAGAGCAGCAGATTGCTATCCTCTACTGTGGTACGCACGGACTTCTACATGATGTCCCATTGGATAAGGTGCAAGACTTTGAACGCAGTTTCATCGAATCTCTGCAACTGAATCATCAGGAGGATGTATTGGACATACTGAAAACGGGCGTGATCGACGATAACGTGATTAAAGCTATCGAAGAGACTGCCGCTATGGTGGCGAAACAGTACTTATAATAGTGATTAGTTGGTTAGTGATAAGTGATTAGCTTACTGTCACCAACCACTAACCGCCAACTATTAATCACTATCACCAACTATTAATAATTAACCACTAACCAATAAAAAAATGGCTTCACTGAAAGAAGTAAAAACCAGAATAAATTCGGTAAAAAGTACCCGAAAAATCACTTCAGCAATGAAGATGGTGGCTTCTGCCAAATTACACAAGGCACAAGGAGCCATTGAGAATATGCTGCCTTATCAGAAGAAGTTGAACAAGATTCTGACTAACTTCCTAAGCGCGGACCTGCCCATCGAATCTCCTTATGTGCAGGAGCGTGAAGTGAAGCGTGTAGCAATCGTCGTCTTTTCTTCAAACACTTCTCTTTGTGGTGCTTTCAACGCCAACGTCATCAAAATGATGATACAAACGATCGGGGAGTTCCGCACCCTGGGACAGGATAATATCTTGATATTCCCAATTGGCAAGAAGGTGGATGAAGCGGTCAAACGAATGGGATTCAAACCGCAGGAGACTTCTCCGACGCTCTCCGACAAACCGACGTATCAGGAGGCTGCCGAATTGGCTCACCGACTGATGGATATGTATGTGGCAGGAGAAGTGGACCGCGTGGAAATAATCTATCATCACTTCAAATCAATGGGGGTACAGATTCTTCTCCGGGAGACGTATCTCCCCATTGATATGACGAATGTGGTAAGTGAAGAGGACAGAATGAATAAGGAGGAGGTAGAGGAGCATGAAATTGCCAATGATTATATCATCGAACCGAACGCGGAAGAATTGATCGCCAGCTTAATACCAACAGTATTGAGCCAGAAGATTTTTACCGCTGCCGTTGACTCTAATGCATCGGAACATGCTGCACGTACCCTGGCTATGCAAGTGGCTACGGACAATGCAAATGAACTGATTCAGGATTTGACGAAGCAGTATAATAAGAGTCGCCAGCAGGCGATTACAAATGAGTTGCTGGATATTGTAGGGGGGACAATGAAATAGATTCCAAGGATTAATAACAATATTTTTTGATTCGGTATCCCATTTTTAAGATAAGCCTTAAAAATGGGATATTTGTATATATATTTGTGGCATAATTAGGCTTGATTATGGGTTTATGCCTAGACAAAACAAACTTAAAAATATATATAGATTATGAGAATTAAGCATTTATTGAACTTTTTCGTTGCAACGGTATTTATCGGTGTGGCAGTAGGATGTGCAGAAAAGGATTTGTATGATCCTAATTATGGGAAAGAACCTGTAAAAGGTCCTGAAGAATATTTTGGATTCGAAACACGTGGAGATGTGTCGCTTGATGTGAATTATGCATTACCCGGATTTGCGGCTCTTATTGAAGTCTATGACATTGATCCGATGGAAATTGTGGATAATACACCTGTAAAAAAACAAGGAGTGGAAGCTTTATTCAAGATTTACACAGATGAAAGCGGAAAGTTTAATGGAAAGATGAATATTCCTACTTCTGTAAAATCGATATACCTATATACGGAAAGTTGGGGATTACCAAGGTGTATGCCATTGGAAATAAAGGATGGTATGGTTAGTTTTGATATGTCAAATATAGGAGCTTCTACTGTAAAAGCAAAAAATAATACACGGTCTTATGGTTTTCAAGGGACGGTTCCTTATGTCTTGAATGGAAATAATAAACTGTATTCCTTATGTAAATGGGGAGAGGGAGGAAGTCTTGACAGTAAATATATGTCATTTGAAGAGAACGTTGGTGATGAAACGGTTGGAAGTTTGACGCAACGTTTGAAGAATTTCTTTAATCCTGATGGAATAGCGAATGTTGATAATATGAATTTAGTCACCCAATCCAGAACTACAAATATTACGGTAACACAAGATGGGACTGCATTGGATGTTATTTTCCTGAATCGGGATGCCATGTATAATAATTCGTTCGGGTATTATTATTATAAAACATCTAAGGAACCTGATATGCGCGGAATGTCAGATATGAAGAAGTATATCATATTTCCAAATGTTTCTTTCTCTGTATATGGAGGTCAGTTGCCTATTTTGAAATGTGGCAGTAAAGTACGTTTGCTCTATTTTGATGAACAAGGTAATGCTAAAGAGGAATTTCCAGCCGGTTATACGGTAGGATGGTTTATGTATGCTGATGGATATAATCAGAGTGAGAATGAAATTGATATAACAAAACAAGTTGCATCAGGTTTCTCTAATTTATTAGCTTCTAATCAGGTGTTGGGACAGCAGCGACAGAATTTTGTATCTGTAAAGGACGAGACAAGCGGCAAGGTTATTATCGGAGTAGAAGATGGGGCAAATAATAGTTATTGTGATCTTTTATTCTATGTAAATGCATCAAAAACTATTGAGGAACCCAATGACAGACCTGTTATAACTCCGGATGATGGAAATGAACCAGAAAAACCGGATGTAACTGAAACGAAGACCGGTACATTAGCTTTTGAAGATATATGGCCTGGCGGTGGAGATTATGATATGAATGACGTAATCGTAGAATATAATCGTGCCGTATCTTTTGATAAAAAGAACCAGGTAACTAAAATTGTAGATACATTTACTCCTGTACATGATGGTGCAGTGTTTGCGAATGCTTTTGCTTATCAGGTAGATAAGGGACAATTCGGTAAAATGACTTTTTCCGCTACTACGGAAGGGATACATACGGAATCTGCAACATCTTCTATTATTGTTTGTCCGAATGTGAAGCAAGCTATTCAAAAGGTATATACTATAACCCGTGAATTTACAGGCGGTTCTTTCAATAAGAAAGATTTAAAGTCATATAATCCTTATATCATAGTGAAGTATGCCGAAGGGCAAAAAGGTCGTACAGAAGTGCATCTGCCTAAGCATGAGGCAACATCTCTTGCGGACTTGTCTTTAGCAGGTACTCAAAAGGATGCTTATTACATAGATAAAGAAGGAGCTTATCCGTTTGCTATTGATATTCCTATCTTGAACTTTATTTCAGTAACTGAAAAAAAGAGTATTGATACCGAATATCCTAACTTTAAAGCTTGGGCAGATTCTAAAGGAGAAAAATATACGGATTGGTATAACAATCATGTAAATTAACTCTCAAAGCATATAACACAACATTTGGTGTTTTTATTGTTCTCTCGTCCCGGTCGTTATTTAATGAAAACGACCGGGACTTTCTTTTATCCGATTGCTTCTCATCTCTACCAGAAAAAGTTTGCTACTTTTATTTCAATCTCTATATAGTTTTCTGTACCTTTGCACAAAACAATATAACTTTCATGGAAAATAACCCGGAACTGCAGCTAGCTTGGCAGTTCATAGAAAATACAGGCACACATTTATTTCTTACCGGAAAAGCCGGAACCGGAAAAACGACATTTCTTAGACGATTGAAAGAACATACGCCCAAACGCATGGTCGTATTGGCTCCGACAGGGATTGCAGCTATCAATGCGGGAGGAGTAACGATTCATTCTTTCTTTCAGTTGTCTTTTGCCCCTTTCGTGCCGGAAACTACCTTTAATTCTTCCCAAACGCATTACCGTTACAGTAAAGAAAAGCGGAACATAATTCGTAGTATGGATTTGCTCGTTATTGATGAGATCAGTATGGTGCGTGCCGATTTGTTGGATGCGGTGGATGCAACTTTGCGGCGGTATCGCGATAGAGAGAAACCATTTGGCGGGGTGCAGCTGTTGATGATTGGAGATTTGCAGCAATTGGCTCCCGTCGTGAAAGATAATGAGTGGGAACTGTTGAGGAAGCATTACGAAACCCCTTATTTCTTTGCGAGCCATGCGTTGAAAGAAACGGTATATATGACCATTGAGCTTAAAAAAGTCTACCGGCAGAGTGACACATTCTTCCTGTCTTTATTAAATAAAATCCGGGAAAATAAGGCTGATGATGAAGTGTTGAATGAACTGAACCGTCGTTATCAGCCTGGTTTCCAGCCACAAAAAGAAGAAGGATATATTCGGCTGACGACACATAATTATCAGGCACAGAAAGTAAATGACCGTGAACTGGCATCTTTATCCGGCAAGGCGTATCATTTTCGTGCCGAGATAGAAGGAGACTTCCCCGAATATTCGTACCCTGCGGATGAACTCCTGACAATAAAGGAAGGGGCACAAATTATGTTCCTGAAGAATGATCCATCGTCCGAGAAACGATATTATAACGGTATGATTGGTGAGGTGGTCACTGTTAATGATGCAGGCATTATCGTGCGGGGGAAGGGGAATAAATCAGAATTTCAGTTGTTGCCGGAAGAGTGGGGAAATTATAAGTACGTGCTGAATGAGGAAACAAAGGAAATCACGGAAGTGATAGAAGGAACGTTCCGTCAATATCCTATCCGTCTGGCATGGGCTATTACGATACATAAAAGTCAGGGGTTGACGTTTGAGCGTGCCATTATTGATGCGCGTAACTCTTTTGCGCACGGACAGACTTATGTAGCGTTGAGCCGTTGCAAGACTTTGGAAGGGATGGTGTTGGAGTCTCCTTTGCGGAGGGAAGCCATTATTAGTGATGCTACGGTGGATAATTTCACCAAAGCGGTAGAGCAGAATAAGCCGGGCAGTCAGCAGTTGAACGATATGCAAAAGGCGTATTTCTTTGATTTGTTGAGTGATTTGTTTAATTTCTATTCGATCGATCAGGCTTATAAACGATTGCTTCGTTTGATAGATGAAGATTTGTATAAGCTCTTTCCGAAGCAGTTGGCAGAATATAAGGCATTGGAACCTCGCATCAAAGAGAAAATAGTGGAAGTGTCCCAGCGTTTTCGTAACCAGTATACCCGGTTGATACATGAGAGTGAAGACTATGCGACGAATCAGGAGTTACAGGAGCGGATTCGTTCCGGGGCCAGATATTTTCATAAAGAGTTGGCGCCGGTTCGGGCTTTGTATAATAAGACTAATATGCCTCTTGATAATAAAGAGTTGAGAAAGCTGTTGGCGGAACGTATGCAGGCGTTGGATGATGCGTTGTGGATTAAAGAGTCTTTGTTGGAGGCTGTGTCTGCAAGAGAGAGATTCGCTATTACGGATTATTTGAAGTTGAAGGCTAAAGTAATGTTGAGTCTTGAGGATGATTCTTCTTCTTCCGGTTCTTCGAAAGCGTTGAAAGAAAAGAAAGAGCGGAAGGAACGGAAAGAGCGTACACGTAGCGGTGCTGAAAAGGTGAAAGTGGAAGTGCCTACGGATATTTTGCATCCGGAGCTTTATCGCGCCCTGTCTGAATGGAGGACAGCCAAAACACGTGAGGTGAATCTTCCTGCGTATGTTATTATGCAGCAGAAAGCGTTGATGGGAATTGTGAATCTGCTACCGGATAATCCAAGAGCTCTGGAAGCGATACCCTATTTCGGAGCAAAAGGGGTGGAAAGGTATGGACTTGAAATATTAGGCATTGTCCGTAAGTATATGGCGGAAAATCAATTGGAAAGACCGGAAATAATGGATATGCTCATCTCTGATAATAGGGAAGCCGCAAGCCGACGGGAAGAGCTGAAGCAACGGAAAGAAGAACAGAAGCAACGGAAAGAGGAAGAAAAACAGAAGAAGGAAGCAGAGAAACAGAAAAAAGAAGCGGAGAAGGAGAAGAAAAAAGATACAAAATTAGTCAGCTATGAAATGTTCTGCCAGGGAATGAGCATAGATGAAATAGCCAAAGCTCGCGAATTGGTATCGGGAACCATTGCCGGTCATTTGGAATATTATGTCCGTTTAGGAAAGATTAAAGTGGAGAAAGTAGTGAAAGCTGAAAATCTGGCGAAGATTCGTAAGCATCTGGAAGAACATGAATACATGGGAATATTTGCCATTAAGGCAGCATTAGGAGACGATGTCTCCTATGCTGATATAAAGTTTGTATTGGCTGTTTCCGGGCATTAACTAATTATCTCTGGACCTAGCCCCAAACATAAAAATATCTCTGTCTTTCGTTCACAATGCTCATTCTTGCTCTTGTCAAACCATCGCAAGCAATATCAGAGATTACAGAAAAATGAAACGAAAACAGGAACACTGATATCAATCAGAATACCGTGTAAGATAGCGATGGGAATCATTTCTTTTCCCGAATATCTGCTGATGGAGGGCAGGAGTACATCCATCGAATTGACTCCTGCCGCTGAAATAGGAGCCAGTTTCCCGAAATACTTCTTGATGATTGGAGTACCGAGAAGTGCCATCATCTCACGGAAAATATTAGTCAACAGTGCGATAGTTCCTAATTCCGTAGCCAGTTGCAGCCCGATAGAAGGCTCTTTGAACTGGGTGATAAGGATAGAAGAGAGCGAATAGTATGCGAATCCGCTTCCCACTGCCATACAGTCGAACACGCTCCACTGGCGCAATAGCAGGCTTGCTAAAGCAGAAAACAGCAACGTACCGATAATCGTTCCCAACGGAATCAACAGCATTTTAGGATGCAAATGTGAAACAATCGCTTTCAGGTTCTTATTAGAACCGATACTGATTCCCACTTGCAGCATTAACGCATAAAGTATATACATTGAAACTGTGTGCGTATCAAACTGGAACTTGTTGAAAGCTCCCATGACACAACCTACACAAAAGAATAATATAACGATCAAACTTCCTTTCATTGTTCACCTCCTTCTTGAATAAACGCGTCTTTTTTCCTCTTAAAAGAAATCAGACTCCTTTTTTTATTATTCGCCTCCTTTTCTAAAAAACAATTGCAGTACCAAACGGGCAGCGATCAGGCTTCCCAATACACCGGACACGGCAAGAACAATTGCCTGCCATCCGAATTTACCGAGATTGTTTACAATCAGGCTATTAGAACCGATAGACACACCGAGAATGAAGAGCAACAAGAATATTGTAAGAGAAATTGTCTTTTCTGTCTTTTGCAAGATACTCCAGTTACGCAATACATAACCGATGCCGATTCCTAAAAACATAGTAGATATAATAGAGAACATAATGTATATATTTTTGGTTAGGTTAAACTGATTATTGACAACGCACAAGAGAATTTTCAAAGAAGATGATACATCTGCTTGAAAATCGGAAAGGAATACTGCTGTGAATAGTGAAACAAGTCAGCAGATAGTTCCTGTTAAGAAATAATAGGGTAATTTAGATGAATCCACTGAACCAATGTACATGCACGCAGCAAGACTTACAGAAAGTCGGTATTCCTGCAAGAAAAAGATTAGCGTTATGTAGTTGTAATGTTTGATTCATCATTGGTCTTTTTTGATTTTGGTGCAAAGATAATAACTTATTGCATATTTTCAAAATAAATATGCAATAAATGAAGCGAAAGAATTATTCGGAATGAAATAGATTGTTGTAAAAAGTAGTATTGTTTCCAATTCTACCACTGTCTTCAATTTGGGCACTATCCCGTATTTTGTGTAAATAGCCACTGTTCATCATTTGGAGACTCTCTTAATTATATAAATAGAAACCACAGAATTCCTCTTGTAGTTTTCTGTTTACGTAAAATGATGGATAGTCCTTGAAATTGCTATCTGTCTCTTCCTTATAAATGTTCCCAGTTCGCAAGAACCTCTTTTAGCTTCTGTGGCTTGTATCCAAGCATTGTTCGTGCTTTATCGATACTCATTCCGCTAAAACGGGGACGGGGAGTGGTTTCATTCATTTCCTCTGTCGTGACAGGATGGATAAGAGAGTGATCCAGTCCCATATAATCTGCTACCTGATAAGCAATCTCCGCAATGCTCATGCACTCAACGCCACAAATGTGAAAGATACCGTTCGTTGGATGTGCTATCAAACGCTGTACACCATCCGATACGTCTCCAACATAAGTCGGTGTCCGCCATTGATCGGATACGACACGGATTTCTTGTCCGGCTTTCAAACGGTTCATTACCAACTGGACGATATTACCGTGTTGTCCCGGCAGCGCTCTGCCATAAACGATTGCTACACGGACAATAGCATAACTGCTGCAAGTTTCTGCCACTTTCTCTTCTCCTTTCCACTTGGTATATCCGTAATAGTTGACGGGAGCGGGGATGTCTTCTTCTGTGTACAACGGTCCGGCATCTTCATTTATCTTTTCATCGAAAACAAACATCTTTCCATCGAAAACAAAGTCCGTCGATAGATGAATGAACCGGCTTTTATATTCTTCGCAAAAAACAGCCAGTTGGCTCACTGCGGTCACATTGGTAAGATAAGCCTCTTCATGATGCGTCTCGCAATAATCCGGCACGGACAGGGCGGAACAATTAATGACCACATCAGGCTGAACCTCCTCAAAAAGACACTTAATGTCCGCTTCATTCCGTATATCTGTTTCAATGAAACGATATTTCCCTACATCATTCGGAGAAATATCCGGATGCAGAGAGCACCCCGTTACCTTATATTGTGCATGAACAGACAAATCATTCAATATTTGGCGTCCGGTGAATCCATTGGCGCCGATAATCAATATCTTCTTCATTAGGTTCTATTTATATATAGTGTTATAGATATCAAGGCGCCATATCCGGACTTTTTGATGATACAATCATTGCGGAGACACGACTTTTTTGCACATATTTCTACAAAAATAGAAAATAATATCCATTGCGCAAATAGATTTCGTACTTCCCATCTTACTTTGCTCCCGATAACGAGATTTATATGAATGGATAAAAGAAAAGAAGTATGGAAAAAGTAATTATGGGAACACGTTTGCCCGCTAAGCTTTGGTTGAATGAAGTAGAAGACTCTTGTATGTCGCAGATTATGGATTTAACTTCACTTCCTTTTGCGTTTAAACATATTGCCATCATGCCTGATGCCCATGCGGGAAAAGGAATGCCAATTGGCGGTGTGTTGGCTACGAAGGGTGTGATTGTTCCCAATGCTGTGGGAGTGGATATCGGTTGTGGAATGTGTGCGATTAAGACCAATCGAAAAGCGGAAGATTTTAGTTATACGGATTTGACTTCCATCATGTCGAAGATTCGTGCGGCCATTCCCTTGGGATTCGATCATCATACTAAAAAGCAAGATCAGGAGTTACTTCCACAAGGATTCGACCTTGAGGAGATGCCTATATTGAAGAATCAGTACGAGGCTTGTTTGAAGCAGATAGGAACCTTGGGAGGAGGAAACCACTTTATTGAGATTCAGAAAGATACCGAAACGTCTGATGTGTGGGTGATGATTCACTCCGGAAGCCGTAACATTGGTTTGAAGGTTGCCAATCACTATAATAAGATTGCGCAATATTGGAATGAGAAATGGTATTCTGAAATGGTATCGGGACTGGCTTACCTGCCAATGGAGACGCAGATGGCAAAGGATTATTTCCGTGAAATGAACTACTGTGTGGCCTTTGCCTTTGCTAACCGTCAGTTGATGATGACCCGTATTTGTGAAGCCATCCAGGCTGTGAAACCTGAAACGGACTTTGAGCCTATGATTAATATTGCCCACAACTATGCAGCTTGGGAGAACCATTTCGATCAGGATGTGATTGTGCACCGAAAAGGAGCTACGCGTGCCTATGAAGGTGAGATTGGTATTATCCCCGGATCTATGGGTACTAAATCCTATATCGTTGAAGGACTGGGTAATCCGGAGAGCTTCAAAAGCTGTTCGCATGGTGCCGGCCGATTGATGGGACGAAAGGATGCCTGTCGCCGTTTGTCACTGGATGAAGAGAAAGAGCGAATGAACCAGCAAGGAATCATTCACGGACTCCGTTCGCAGGATGAACTGGATGAAGCGCCGGGAGCTTATAAAGATATTGCGCAAGTGATAGCGAATGAGCGGGATTTGGTGAAGCCGTTGGTGGAACTTGCTCCAATGGCAGTTATTAAAGGGTGATTGACAGATGTACCAAGAAGAGGAAAGCAAAGGCAATTTGGAGTATAGGTATAAAAAAAGGAGCAACGCCTTGCTCCAACCTTTGTTAACCTTAAATCTAATACTATGAAAAACACATTGCAAAGATACGGACTATTGCGAAACTAGCAAATAATCCAAGAAAAAAAGTATGTTTTATAACATTGATTAAGAATTTGTATTCTCGAATCTATTTTTATTAAGAGATTTGACTGATCACAGACAAGAGTAAAGCCTCCATTATCGTACTATTTCTTTTAGTAGCCTTAATGAGTGGCAACATACCACGCTGTTTCGTTCTTTTTCAAAGCAGCTGCACTAGTGCTTGGATCAGAAATAGTGATACCGGAGAAAGTATTGATTTTTTTTCGTTCTCCATAATAGGAGGATATTGCTGTAAAATAATACTCCGTATTCCTTTTATATGGAACTGTGCGTTTCAGTTGTTCGTTGAATTGCTCCAATAAATCAGGATCGGAGCATAGCTTTGCAACATAATCACCACAATCAAAGAATATGGAAGGTTTATATCCGTCTAAACTCTGCAAAGAAGAAATTAATTCTTCGTTAAACGTATAACGTTGATTTATTTCTTTCATAATGGCCGCCAGATTATCTATTTCCGAGCAATCTGTGACACTGATTGTTCCGCAGGGAGTGACATAATTTGAATAAAAAGAATAGAAACCATCACAAATCTTTTCATAATCTATGTTTCCGATTAAGTACTGGCCAATCTTGTCGTATGGCATGCCATAAGCCATGATTTCACTTGTGGATGCTATCAAGTGACTTGTTACGTTTTTGAGATCATAAGCAACCTCTACTGTCGACATATAGCAGTCGTCGAAAAGGATATACTCCATCTTCAATCCTGCGCTCGATATTCCTTCGGCAAGTGTAGTAATATCCGTCTGATACTTGGATTCTCTGCCTCCGAAGAGACGTGTCATAGGTGCATTTCCATATTCCCAATGTTTTTTGACTGTTTGCAGGCTACTACGTGATTGCGTTTTTGATACGGGGATCCATCCCATCCCGTGGCATCCGATAATCATTGCATATCGTTTGGCGGGAGAGTAGGTCTGTACATCATTCAGGATAGAAGTGATACCCTCGGCCGTTGTATAGCTGGGAGTCGGATAATTATAGCTTTTTAAAGCCTTCTGCACAGCTGCGCCTTTTTCGTAAGAAAGCTCATAGAGAGTGGCTTTTGTAGCCGTTGTGCACATAAATACGAGAACCCGTTCGTTTTTCAATATGTTCTGTCCGATAATACTTTTCAGATCAGCAATATTCTGATAGAAAAAGGAAGTCAGGTCAGTCGACCAGGGCAGATACATAAATACAGTTTGTTCATTATCCGAACGAACCACCGGGTCGGTAGGATCAGGATCTGTCGGATCAGTGTTGTCCGTCTGCCTTGTGCCCGGAGATGTAGAAACCGGATCTTCTTTCTCACACGAAATCATGCCGAAAGAAAGAAATAATACGAAGAGGATTGATTTCATCAGACGATAATATTGTTGCATTGTTTCCATTATTCTACTTAGGATTAAATTTTCTTTTTATATATAACGTAAAAAGAGAACTTTTTGATTTGCTTTACCGGGACATAATTGATACATCTCTCTTTGCAAAGTTACTGAAAAATAGCGTAATTCCAACACCGTCATTCATAAGAAAGAACAACTGTCCGGGAAATGGTATCTTAGGAAGTTAAAGAGGAAAGCTTACGTATGGACATAAAAAAAGGAGCAACGCTTTGCTCCAACCTTTGTTAACCTTAAATCTAATACTATGAAAAACACATTGCAAAGATACGGACTATTGGGAAATTAGCAAATAATCCAAGCAAAAAAGTATGTTTCATAACATAGATTAAGAATTGGATATTTCAATTCAAATTTTATTAAGACTTTTTTGTTGCTTTATCGTTCTTCAATCCTTTTAGATTTCATTTCTAGTTAGGTACTCTGAAATCATTCGGAGAGCAACCGGTAACTTTCTTGAATAGTCGGCTGAAATACTGCGGATTCTGGAAACCCAGTTCTTGTGTTATCTGATTAACTGTTTTATCAGTATTCAGCAACCAGTCTTTGGCAATCTCGAAACGTTTGAACTCGATGTATTCTTTAAAAGATTTCCCCGTTTCGTGCTTCAGCAAGTCGTTGAAATATTCAGGAGATAAATGAAGCATGTTAGCGCAATACTCATTTGAAAGCACATCGACAGCCGGTACCAGCTTCGTTTCGAAATGGTTATTTATCATTTTATCAAATTGTTTGATAATCGTTTTATTCACTTCGTTACGTGTAATGAATTGGCGTTCGTAGAAACGGACACAGTAATCTAGCAATAGCTCTATATATTTGGAAACTATTTTTTTGCTGTGGCGATCAATGCAACGTTCGAGTTCTTGCTTGATCTTGTCCATAAACTCCAGAATGATCTGTTTCTCGCGCAATGATATATGCAGTGCCTCTTCAGGCTGATAAGAGAAGAAAGTATAGTTATCTATATTAAGTCCGAGCGGAGTGCCACAAATCAGATCGGGATGAAAAGCCAATATCCATCCTTTAGAGGGAAATCTCTTATTTTTTTCTTTCATACTGATAGACTCTCCGGGAGCCAGGCAGATCAAAGTACCGTCCGAGAAATCATAATACTGGTGACCATACACATAGGCCTCACATTTACACTCACTCAATAGAATCGTATAAAAGTCGAACTTGATGTCCGTATGAGGCGACAAGTCAGCCTTTGAGAGATCAATGACACTCACCAGCGGATGTAGTGTTTTGTTTCCCAGACAACAATTGCATTGATGCACGGTCCCTATTTTGAGTACTTTATCTCCCATGATGTTGAGACTCCTGTAGCTAAAAAATGCTTAGTTTCTTTGTTTATATTCGTTCGGGGTGCAACCGACATGCTTTTTAAACAATCGGCTGAAGTGCTGTGGATATTGAAATCCCAGTTCATAAGCCACTTGGCTGACAGTTTGAACACCTTCCAGTATTCTTTCTTTTGCCAGTTCGATAATCCGGCACTGGATATATTCCTGTGCAGTTTTTCCTGTTTCCTTCTTTATCAAGTCTCCGAAATAATTAGGAGAGAGACATGCCTTGTCTGCAAAATATTTCACGGATGGCAGTCCTTCGGTTATTGCCACCTGATTCTGGAAGTATTCGTCCAGCAATTGCTCGAATTTTACGATAATATCTTTGTTCGCCTGATTACGTGTGATAAACTGCCGTTCGTAGAAACGCATACAGTAATCCAGCAGCAGTTCGATGTTTCGCACGATGAGTTGCTTGCTGTGTTTGTCGATAGGATGTTCCAGCTCGATCCTGATTTTATGTATGCAATCAGTTACGATTTCTCTTTCCTGGTCTGAAAGATGCAATGCTTCATTTACCTCATAAGAGAAAAAAGTATAGTTCTTGATATGCTGTCCTAATGAAGTTCCGCGGATTAAATCGGGATGAAACAAAACGCCGATTGACTTGGTGCGGGGAGCAGGCCTGTTGCGGTTGTCTATTCCGCTCACTTGTCCCGGTGCCATACAAACAACCGTTCCTTCCTGATAATCGTAATTCTTACGCCCATAAGTGAGGTCGCCACATTTTGCATCCTTCAGGAACAAGCAGTAGAATCCGATATTCATACGGATATATTCAACTGACCTGGTGGCTTTTGAGAAGTCGATTACATTCACCAAAGGGTGCAATGTTTCCAGTCCAAACAATTGGTCATACTGATCGACGGTTTCAATTTTTGTTATTTCATCCATATGCTTCTGTTATTAATCTGATACAAAGATAAAACATTTGAAGGTATCTTTTTAATTTCATTCAGCAAATCAGTAATATGGGTATAAGAATCAGTAATTTGTATACTACATAAACTTTCGGGCAGAAAAATAAATGGCAATGATTGCTGGAAGTAAATGATGGAATTGATATATTTGTTCCGGAGAATATAAAAAACAGGTTTTATGAAAGCATTATTTATTGGAGGTACAGGTACGATCAGTACAGATGTAGTGGCATTGGCACAACAAAAAGGGTGGGAGATTACTCTCCTAAATCGTGGTTCGAAAAAGATGCCGGAGGGAATTCACAGTATCATTGCGGATATTAATGATGAAGAAGCTGTGGCAAAAGCCATCGCGTCCGAACATTACGATGTGGTTGCACAGTTCATCGGCTATACGGCAGAAGATGTGAAGCGTGATATCCGCCTGTTCCAGAATAAAACGCGGCAATATATCTTTATCAGCAGTGCCTCTGCTTACCAAAAGCCATTGGCCGATTACCGCATAACCGAAAGCACCCCTTTGGTCAATCCCTATTGGCAGTATTCCCGTAACAAGATAGAAGCGGAAGAAGTGCTGATGGCAGCCTATCGCACAAACGGTTTCCCCGTTACAATCGTCCGTCCCAGCCATACCTACAACGGAACAAAACCTCCCGTATCTGTACATGGCGATAAGGGAAACTGGCAGATCCTAAAACGAATCCTTGAAGGTAAACCTGTTATTATCCCCGGCGACGGTTCTTCTTTGTGGACATTGACTCACTCTAAAGATTTTGCCAAAGGTTATGTAGGACTGATGGCGAACCCTCATGCCATTGGGAACGCTTTTCATATCACTACCGATGAAAGCATGACCTGGAATCAGATTTATCAAACCATTGCCGACGCGTTGGGTAAACCTCTGAATGCATTACACGTAGCTTCCGATTTCCTTGCCAAGCATAGCGATCATTATGATTTCAGAGGTGAACTGTTAGGAGATAAAGCTGCTACGGTAGTCTTTGATAACTCGAAGATAAAGCGGTTGGTTCCTGATTTTATATGTGACACTTCCATGGCAGACGGATTACGACAAGCCGTACACTATATGCTTTCCCATCCGGAATCACAAATACCCGATCCGGAATTTGATTCATGGTGTGATCGTATTGCCAACGCAATAAGTGCGGCAGATAAGGCCTTCGAGCTTTCCTAATTCTGTGCCGAACTTACTTAATTTAATTCCGGACTGTCTGATCTAATCTATAGGACTACTTGGTTTTATTTCAGACTTCCGGGGTTTTATATTGAAGTTCCTTATTTAATAAGGCGCGTTTCGTCCTTGTTGTACTTCGATTCGTATTCCGAAATTACCATTTGCCGATTTCAGTTCGAATGCTCCCCGGAAATTATTTCTTTCCCAAGGCATAGCGCTGCGGTTAGGCACCCGCCAGCCATCCTTATCATAATCTCCGTAGGTATTGATTCTCATTCCGTTTTTCAGTTTGAAAGACCCCATCTGTATAAACTGTGGAGAAGAGGACAATCCCCAACCATATCCGTAGCCAAAGCCAGAAAAACCAGAGAAAGAAGACGAAGAAAAAGAGTCAGTGAATCCTTGCGAATAAGTAACGTCTGTATTTAAACGAAAGAGCTGATTATAATCTTTCGTCATATTAGGCATCTCTAAATTAAACTTGGGAAGTTCGGGAGTCGCTACATTCATTAACCCCATATCCAGCAGAAAGCCACCAAACTCTTTAATATTGGTGGATGGAGCACGACGAATACTATCGGAAGGAATTTCCGACTGTGCGGATGCAAAACCGACCGATAATATCAGCGAAAGAAATAGAATCAGTTTTTTCATCTTCGTAAAGGTTGATTTACCACAAAGATAGAGATTTTCAACCTGACTATTCGCTTCCGTTATGTTTTCTTAGAAAAAAACTATCTTTTCAGTTATTTACGATTAGGCGATTTACAATGTACGATTGAGGTTACTATCCTCAATCATACGATCGTAAATCGTCTAATCAGTTAATTATTTTGATGCTTTCCATGTTTGGGCATATTCTTCCAACACACACTTGATGCTTTGCCCGATTTTCACATAATCGGCTTCATTCAGATTAGCTAGTGACACACGCACGCTCCATTTCGGTCCGGCAAAGCCACCGCCATTCAACAGTACGAGTGAAGTTTCGTTTGCCAGACGGAAAACCACATCCAGCGGATTGTATGTCTTTTGCAGATAAGCAACGAAGTCATCTCCGTAGAATTTCTTCGCCCATACCAGCATATCAATCTCCGAATAATACCCGGCACGCAGCGGATCCTCTACCAGTGTGAACCCTGTGTTATCCCACAACGCATGCAGGCGGCGATGAATAATTTCCTGCATCTTGGTTTTATAACTGTCTTCTTTATCCAGAAGCGAGAAGATGGCAAACAAACTCATTTGCATTTGTTGGGGCAGAGAAAGCCCTGCGGTATGATTCAGCGCAATCTGCCGGCTGTCAGCCACCATGCGGTCGATAAATTTCATCTTTTCCGGTTGCAGGCTAAGACTGGAATAACGTTTGTTCAATATTGATTTCTGCTCCTCCGACAGGCGGGCAATCATTTTGTCGTAGATGTTGTCTTCGTGTAAAGCAATCACTGCGGTTCTCCATCCCGTAGCTCCGAAATATTTGGAGAACGAATAAACGCAAAGCGTATTGTGTGGCAATTCTGCCATCAATGAACGGAAATGAGGGATAAACGTTCCATACACATCATCCGTAATAATCATCAGGTTCGGATTGTCATTCTTCACAATGTTGATGATACGTTCGGTAGTCTCCCTGCTAAGTGCGTAACTGGGCGGATTACTCGGATTGGTGATAAATAACGCTTTGATCCGCGGGTCTTTCAACTTGTCTATATCTTCATCCTTATACTGCCAGGTATGCAATCCGTCAGGAGTCATCTGGTCGGCGGAAATTTCGGTAACGTCAAACTGATAGCGTCGCAATTCCGGGATTTCTATATAAGGAGTGAACACGGGAATCATCAAAGCAATGGCATCTCCCTGATTCAACAGGAAATTCTCTTGCAAAGAATCGAACAGATAACACATGGCTGCCGTACCTCCTTCGGTGGCGAAAAGATCAAAAGTCCCTTTCGGCGGACGGCGGTCACACATCTCTTGTGCCAAGTAATCCTGCACGATTAACTCTGTAAAATGTAAAATACGGTCGGGCACAGGATACTGGTCGCCGATGACCGATTCCGCCCATTCGTGAATCAGCGTATCCGGATCGGCAGCATGCTCCATCAACATATAATTGTAGCCCTCTTTCAGCAGATTAGCACCCGGAGCTTTTTCATTCTCTTTCAGGAAAGCCTCGAAACGGGCGGCTATTCCAGCCTTTTGCGGAATACCTGCTATTCCTTCTTCCAGTGAAAACGCATGGCGACATTCGCAAAGTCCGAATTGTCCCAACAGAAAAAATGCTTCGCGTGGTTCGGTAGCAATCCAGTTCGGATTACCTCTTCCCGCATTCAGCATGGTATGTGCTATTTTCTTAATGCTTTCGTCTGCCATATCGATCAGTTTGTTTTTCAGCTCGAACGGGCTGATCGTTTCCATTTTCTTGGCATAACTTTTCGTAATGGCAGGGTTATTTGTTTTCTTTTCCATAATGATATTTTTTTATATAGTTTTACATAAGCAACACGATGACGACTCCCCAGATAATCAGTAGCGTATTGCCGACTGCATACGTCACTGTATACCCTAATGCAGGTGTATCACTTTCCACTGCATCCTGAATAGCTCCCAGTGCCGCTGTTGTGGTACGTGCTCCTGCCGTGCATCCCAATGAAAGGGCAGGGTGGAATTTGAACAGGTATCTCGCCATCAGCAATCCTGCGAGAAGAGGGATGGCGGTTGCCAGTGCACCGACAATAAACAGACTGACTCCGACTTCCTTGAATCCGGCTATAAAACTGGGACCTGCAGCAATGCCGACCACTGCGATAAACATATTCAGCCCTACATTATTCAATACCCATAAAGAGGGTTCGGGGATACCTCCGAAAGTAGGATGCTTGCTGCGTAACCAACCGAACAGAAGTCCGGCAATCAATGCGCCGCCACTGGTAGAAAGACTGATAGGAACACCTCCCAGATGGATAGCCAGTGCACCGAAAAGACCACCGAGCAAAATGCCCAGCCCGACGAAAATCATATCCGTCTGATTGGTCGGACGGTCAATGTAACCCATTTGTTTGGCAGCGTCTTCCACTTCATGTTTAAGACCGGTGAGCTCGAGAATATCTCCCGAATCCACAACTGTTTTGGATAATACCGGAACATTGATTCCGGCACGCTTGATGTTACGGATACTGACTCCGTGCATAAATTTCTGTGCCCGGATTTTGGCTACCGTTTCGCCGGCAAACGTCCGGTGAGTCACCATTACGGGAAGAGTTTCCGCCGGAAAATCCAATAATTGTGCGTCGATCACTTCCGGACCGATCCAGTCTTCTTCTCCGATTACAAACTCACGGCGTCCGCTTAGTACCACTTCGTCATTTTTGCGAAGAATCAGGTTCGGATCAACATCTTTCACCACTCCTCTTTGACGAATCCGTTCTACAAACAGCCGTTTATCATTCTTACATAAATATGTTTCGAGTTCACTGACTTTCTTTCCTTTGCCGAACCATTCATTGGTGATTTTATAGGCACGGAATACCACCGGACGAAGAGCCGGGGAAAATCCGGGTTCATCAGCTTCCGATGTTCCCATTTGAGCCTCCAGTTCTTTGCAGTCGGCTTTCACCTTATCCAGTCCGCCCAGCATTTTAGGGCCGAGAGAAGCCAGAATCCATGCAGAACCGGCTGTACCGAAGATATAAGTTACAGCGTAAGCTACCGGAATCGCATTGATGAATGTTGCTTTTTGTGCATCGCTGATTCCCAATTGGTTGATTGTATCGCTTGCCACGCCGATCACGGCGGATATGGTCTGTGAGCCTGCCAAAAGTCCGGCAGCTTCCCCTACATGGTATCCCATGATTTTGGCGAGTATCCACGGTGCCACCAGGCTGACAATACACATCAGTACAGCGAATCCCACCTGTGGCAGCCCATCCTTTTTCAATCCGCGGAAAAACTGTGGACCTACCTTATAGCCGACGGCAAACAGGAAAAGCAGAAAGAACACAGCTTTCATCGGGCCATCCACAGTGATATTCAGTTGCCCGACCAACACGCCGACCAGCAGAACACTGGTGACTGTCCCTAATGAGAATTTCCCTATTTTGAGTCTGCCCAGCCAGAATCCGGCAAAGAGCGTCAGGAAAATAGCAAGTTCAGGGTGTACCCTTAGTTGATTAATAATCCATTCCATAATTAAGTTGTTGTTTTAGGTTATGTCATTTACAACAGTTATTGCGTGAAAAGAGTTTATAGTGTTTATGATAAATAGATATATAAATATCCGATGAACTTTAAATTTCTCTATTTCGCTTTTTTGTTATACTTTTGTTCTTTCAAAAATAAAACTAATCATATTCTGTATGAAATCAGACATAGAAATTGCTCGCAGCATTGAGCTGAAGAAGATTAAGCAAGTTGCCGAAGGTGTCGGAATTCCTCGCGAGGAAGTGGAGAATTATGGCCGCTACATCGCAAAGATCCCTGAACAACTGATTGATGAAGAGAAAGTGAAGAAAAGCAATCTCATCCTGGTCACTGCTATCACGGCAACCAAAGCGGGCATTGGCAAAACTACCGTATCTATCGGTCTTGCTTTGGGACTGAATAAAATTGGAAAGAATGCGATTGTCGCTCTTCGTGAACCGTCTCTCGGTCCTTGTTTCGGAATGAAGGGAGGAGCGGCCGGTGGAGGATATGCACAAGTGCTTCCGATGGATAAGATTAACCTTCATTTCACAGGGGATTTTCACGCCATCACCTCTGCTCATAACATGATTTCGGCTTTGCTCGACAATTATCTCTATCAGAACCAGGCAAAAGGTTTCGGATTGAAAGAAATCCTTTGGCGGAGAGTGCTTGATGTGAACGACCGTTCGTTGCGCAGCATCGTTGTCGGTCTTGGACCTAAATCTAACGGGATTACCCAAGAGTCCGGTTTCGATATTACTCCTGCTTCGGAAATTATGGCGATTCTTTGTCTTTCCAAAGATGTGAGTGATTTGCGTCGTCGTATCGAAAACATCCTGTTGGGCTTCACTTATGATGACCAGCCTTTTACCGTAAAAGATCTGGGAGTGGCAGGAGCTATCACTGTGTTGCTGAAAGATGCCATCCATCCTAATCTGGTGCAGACTACGGAAGGAACCGCTGCTTTTGTACACGGCGGTCCGTTCGCTAATATTGCGCATGGTTGTAACTCTATTCTGGCCACTAAATTGGCAATGTCTTTCGGCGATTATGTAATCACAGAAGCCGGATTCGGTGCTGATCTTGGTGCAGAGAAGTTCTACAATATCAAGTGCCGCAAGAGTGGACTCCAACCGCGTCTCACGGTGATTGTCGCTACGGCACAAGGATTGAAGATGCACGGAGGTGTCAGTCTCGACCGTATCAAAGAACCGAATATGGAAGGACTGAAAGAAGGATTGCGTAATCTGGACAAACATGTTCGTAATCTTCGTTCATTCGGTCAGACGGTTATTGTAGCTTTCAATAAGTTTGCGTCCGACACCGATGAAGAAATGGAATTGCTGCGTGAGCATTGCGAACAGTTGGGAGTCGGTTTTGCTATCAACAATGCGTTCAGTGAAGGAGGAGAGGGGGCAGTAGACATGGCCCGCCTGGTGGTAGATACAATCGAAAATAATCCGTCCGAACCTTTGCGTTATACATATAAGGAAGAAGATAATATACAGCAGAAGATTGAAAAGGTGGCTACTAATATTTACGGAGCCAGCGTTATTACTTACAGCAGTATTGCACGCAACCGTATCAAACTGATCGAGAAAATGGGCATCACTCATTATCCGGTTTGTATTGCTAAAACACAGTATTCATTCTCTGCCGATCCTAAGATTTATGGCGCGGTGAACAACTTCGAGTTCCATATTAAAGATATTGTAATCAATAACGGAGCTGAAATGATTGTAGCCATTGCCGGAGAAATTCTTCGTATGCCGGGATTGCCTAAAGAACCGCAAGCATTGCATATTGATATTGTGGATGGAGAAATAGAAGGATTGAGCTGATATACACTTAAATATACACTTAAAGAACACTTGTTCTGGCGCTATGCCGATAAAAATAAATCCCCGTCTTTCCCTATAAAATGAATGTGGAAAGACGGGGATGACTGTATATAGAGTCCAGTGTGCTTCTCTTTTCTCTTCTTGCACACTGTACGGTTGAATTCGTACTTGTTGTGGGTGATATATGACATCATATATTTCTTTTATAGTAACAAAAACGAAATTCCGGAAAGATGGTTCGAACGGGACCGTTAATAAATAAAAAAAGGCCTGCTCCTTTCGTAAAGAGCAGACCTTAAATGGGAATTAAGCTAATAACAGTTTACAATTACTAGCTTTAAAATTGTGTTTTAGTAAGCGAAAAGAGGATATTTTTTCATTGTCTCATTGACGCGTGCACGTACTTGTGCAATAACTTCCTCATTTTCTACGTTAGACAATACAGTCTCGATCATTTCTGCAATTTCGAGCATCAAGTCTTCTTTTGCACCACGAGTTGTGATAGCAGGAGTACCCAAACGGATACCGGAAGTCTGGAAAGCCGAACGGCTGTCGAACGGAACCATGTTCTTGTTAACGGTAATATCAGCAGAAACCAATGCTTTTTCTGCCACTTTACCTGTCAGATCAGGATATTTGCTACGCAGGTCGACCAACATAGAGTGATTGTCTGTACCACCGGAAACGATGGTAAAGCCACGGTCGATCAAAGCCTGTGCAAGTACGGCAGCATTTTTCTGTACTTGTTTAGCATATTCCTTAAATTCAGGTTGCAGGATTTCGCCGAAAGCAACTGCTTTAGCAGCAATTACATGTTCCAACGGTCCGCCTTGGATACCCGGGAAAACGGCAGAATCCAGTAATTGAGACATCATTTTGATCTCACCTTTCGGAGTTTTCTTACCCCATGGATTGGGGAAATCCTTACCCATCATGATGACACCACCACGAGGTCCGCGAAGTGTTTTATGTGTAGTAGAAGTGACGATATGTGCATATTTAACCGGATTTTCGAGCACTCCGGCAGCGATCAGACCGGCAGGATGAGCCATGTCGATCATCAGGATAGCGCCTACTTTGTCAGCGATTTCACGCATACGTTTGTAATCCCATTCACGAGAGTATGCAGAACCACCACCGATAATCATTTTTGGTTTTTCACGAAGAGCGACTTCTTCCATCTGGTCGTAATCAACGCGTCCTGTTTCCTGATTCAGGTTATATTCGCAAGGAGTATAGATGATACCGGAAGTGTTCACTAATGAACCGTGAGACAGGTGTCCGCCGTGTGCCAGATTTAATCCCATGAATTTGTCGCCCGGATTCAGAACAGCAAGGAAAACAGCAGCATTAGCTTGTGCTCCCGAGTGTGGCTGTACGTTTGCCCATTCAGCGCCGAAAATTTCTTTCAGGCGGTCGATAGCGATTTGTTCGCTTTGGTCTACTACTTCGCAACCTCCGTAGTAACGTTTGCCGGGATAACCTTCTGCGTACTTGTTAGTCAGGCAAGAACCCATTGCCTGCATTACTTGGTCACTCACAAAGTTTTCTGATGCAATCAGCTCGATTCCTTTCAACTGACGTTGATGCTCTTTTTCGATGATGTCGAAAATGATGTCGTCTCTTTTCATTCTTTTATAAGTAAGATTAAATTTCTAATTCGAGATACCTATTTTAAGCGCACAAAGTTAATGAAAATAAATAAAGAATGAAGGAACAGTAAGAAAAATGTTAGTAAAAAGCGGGATTTAATGATATTTTATTCTTAAAGAATGAATCCCAGTGAAAAACTTAACGCGCTGTCACGGCGACGGAAAATAATGTTGCTCACACCCGTACTGCCGTCGGAGTTGATATTGTCATAAATGATAGACTTGGAGATGTTTCCTATACCTTGTTCGTAGCGGAAATCGAAGAAGATACGTGAGATGTTGACACCTACGCCAATCACTGCGCTGACATTGAACGGATACAACTTTTCGTGAATACCCTTTTGGTCGAAATTCTTAAAAGTGATTTCATTGTGCTTTCCCCATAGGTAGCGAAGCTTGGGACCTGCGAAGATAGACATTCCGTAAGGTCCTTTTTTCACTACGTTATATCCATATAGAACGGGAAAATCGACACTGTGCAACACCGATTGCACCGAAGCGTAATCAGGCTCGATGGCAGGATGCTGGGAACCGAGTTTGTCGAAAGTAATCTCACATTTGCTTACATTATACGACACTTCAGGCTGAATGAAATGTTTTTTCATATTGATGCGCATGAAGAGAGCACCGAAATAACCAATCTTATAGTTATTCTGCACCTCATCGATAGTTACATCTTTAATTTTCAGTTCAGACACCATGAACATGGAAGAGTTGAAGCCCGCTTTGATACCGATATTTATTTTTTTTGTGTTGGGACGGTCTACTCTGTCTGCGTTATAATTCTGTCCGACAACCGGGCTGCCGGCTGCAACTAATAAACCTAAAAAAATGAATTTACGCAGCATATCCATGACAGTATCGTTCCTTTTATGATTTTTTCTTTTCTACACTCCAACCGAACTTACCGATTTTCTCTCCCAAATTGTAATATCCTCCGTGCACATATACCAGCGGATTAGCTTCCGCCAGTTCCAGCTTTCCGGTTTCGGGGTTCAGGTTCCGTTCATCGGCACGCACATTTACTACGTCGGCAATAAACATATCATGTGAGCCAAGAGAGATGATTTCTTTTACACGACATTCAATGCAAAGGGGTGATTCTTCAATCAGCGGTGCACTGACCACCGTACACTGTCCGGGTGTCAGTTTCATCTCTTCGAATTTATGATAATCACGTCCCGAACGAACTCCGCACCAGTCGGTGGCAAGAGCCATGTCTTTGGTTGTCAGGTTGATGACAAACTCCATGTTCTTTTTGATAATATCGTATGAGTGGCGTTCCGGACGTACGGATATATAACACATGGGCGGGTTCGTGCAAATCGTACCCGTCCATGCTACTGTGAACATATTATATTCGCTTTCCTCTTTTCCGCAACTGACTAGTACAGCCGGCAGCGGATAAATCATCGTTCCTGGTTTCCAGTCCTGTTTCATAGTTGTCATTTTTTTCACCACAGATTACACAGATTAACACAGATATAGATGTTATTGTCCCATAAAATAAAAATCTGTGTGAATCCGTGTAATCTGTGGTGAGCTGAAGTTAGAGGATTGTTATCTCTTCACGTCTCTGTTCTTTTTCGCAATAATGGCATTTCACGATGCAATTATCCTTATCTATCACATGAAAGATGGTGCTCATCGGTTCATTGTTGGTAATACATTTCGGATTGGCACATTTCACGATGCCACGAAGCTCATCCGGCATTTTTACCTCTTTCTTTTCCACTACCTCGTAATCGCGGATAATATTCAGTTTGACGTGCGGTGCTACTACCGAAATACGGTTGATCTCTTCGTCACAAAAGAATTTATCTGCAATTTTGATGATTCCTTTTTTACCCAGCTTCTTGCTGTCGAGGTTGAATCCGATCGTGATATTGCTTGTCATTTGTTCCACACCGAGCAGTTGCACTACGGTGAAGAGCTTTTCAGATGGGATATGGTCAATCACTGTTCCGTTTTTCAGGGCAGCTACTTGCAATGCTTGTTTATTTTCGCTCATAATAAAATATCGTTTTTAACGTCCTCTAATGTGATACCTAATACATCGCAAAGGATTGCTTCGCGGGCATACAGACCGTTTTGTGCCTGTTGGAAATAATATGCTTTCGGGTTGTCATCCACATCGTAAGCAATTTCGTTGACACGGGGAAGCGGGTGCAGGATACGCAGGTTCGGACGTGTGTTTTCCAACATTTTGTTACGGAGAATATATACATTCTTCACCCGTTCATATTCCATCAGGTCGGTGAAACGTTCGCGTTGTACACGGGTCATATACAGAATATCGGCGTCGGCGATAATCTCTTCGGAAAAGTCTGTATGTTCAACGTATTTTATTTGGTGCGTTTTGCAGTAAAGTTTGTATTCTTCCGGCATTTTCAATTCTTCGGGAGCGATAAAATGGAAAGTCGGATTAAAGTGTCGCATCGCCATCAGCAAAGAATGTACGGTGCGGCCGTATTTCAAGTCACCCACCAGGAAAATATTCAAATTTTCCAGCGTTCCTTGCGTCTTGTAGATAGAGTAAAGATCGAGCATCGTCTGCGACGGGTGCTGGTTAGCTCCATCACCTGCATTGACAATGGGCACCGGGGCTACTTCGCTGGCATATCGTGCAGCTCCTTCGAGATAGTGTCGCATGACGATAATATCTGCATAGTTACTCACCATCATGATCGTGTCTTTAAGTGTTTCCCCTTTGGAAGAGCTGGTGGCCTTGGGGTCAGAGAATCCGATTACTCGTGCACCGAGACGGTTGGCAGCTGTTTCAAAACTCAAGCGGGTACGGGTGGAAGGTTCGAAGAACAGGGTTGCTACTACCTTTCCTTGTAATAACCGGCGATTGGGGTTCATTTCAAACTGCTTCGCCATTTCGAGCATGTAGAGGATTTTTTCTTTAGAATGTTCGGCAATGGTTACTAAACTTCTGTTTTCCATTTTGTTATCTTTTATGTGGATAGAACTTGTTTTACCGGAGCGTAAAGGTACGAAGAATTTGTGAAAAGCACAGATTTTTCGTACCTTTTTTATCAGCTTTTAATCAGTCGGTTTATTTCCGTCCGCTGGCTAGTGCTGCAATGATATATTTCCCCGGTGCTCCGATTTTGCTCCAGGCCGTATTGGAGAGTAGTTTCCATACTTGGGTGCCTTTCCTGCCATAGTCTGATAACCGGAGAATTGTCTGCCTCTCCTTCAAATTAGTCACTTTGTGGCGTTCCAGGCTTTCTATCAGTCCGTTCATGTTGTGTGTGGCCTGATTGTATGCATACCCCGGAATTTCAAACGAAGCATCGCTTATTTCTTCTTCTTCAGTATTTAGTTTAGTTTCCTTTAGTTTAGTTTGTCGAGAAATGTCTGCATTTTCAGAACTCACCTCCTCTTGAGTTGGAAAAATGTTAGCATTTTCCTTGTTCAACTCATCCTTGTGTATCCTTTTTCTCTGTTTGGTCTCTAATAAATAAGGTAGTTGTGAGAAATCTATTTTTCTTCGTGTCGTAGCTTCGAACCACACTCTTTGAATCTGTTCCGAAGTGAGTATACCGTGTTTCTCGTAGGTTTCTTTATGGAAAAATCCTTTTTCCAATAACAGATCGACAATCTTTTCCATCATGTCCTCTTTGATCCCGCCACCTACTTTGCGGACGAAAATTAGATTTTGTTCTTTCCCCCAAGAGATGTAATATCCCTCTTTATAGATTTTGCAAAGCAATCTCATGACCATGTAAGAAGCTAACACTCCGAATTTTGCTTCTAATAATTCCATCACTTCTTCGTCAAAAAAGTTTGCCGGTGTCGGGAAGTAAGGTATCCCTTTATTAATCATATTCATTATTCAGTATTTTTTATTATAAACTATACAATGGCTTTCCATTCCATCAGGTTTCCGATCATGAATCTTCTCCATCCTTTTTGTTCTTCACTCCAATAGATAATAGACTCTTGTTGTGCTGTGATATTAAATTCTCTATGAAAGAATTTTTCATATCCTACCAGTGTTCCTCTTTCCAGGCAGAACGTACCATCCTGCTTATGAAAAGCTATCATTGCATTTCCATACAACATGTGTTCTATTAGTTTAATGCACTCCTGTACAATTCTCTCTGCACATTTATCCGAAATCCCCTTTTCGGCAGTAATACGTTTTTTCCATACTAATTTGCAAGCTTCCAACTTGCCTTTCTTGATCTTTTGTCTCATTTTCTTCTGTTTTTTGATTGAAAAATTAAGTTTTTATTTAAACATAAATATCCCCTGTCGGATAGTGACGGTATGCTGTTGTCATAGCGTTACTATCCTTTCATTATAGTGACGCTATGACAACAGCATACCGTCACTATTTTTTGAGAGAAATTCTTGTTGTTTTCCGACCGGTTGAAAACGGCGGCGAAGGTAGGTCTTATATTTCACTTGTCCCATTATTTTTTCTTAGTACTTGCTTTTAAGCTTTTCAGCCTGTTCTCTTTTTTCCTTTTTCTCTTTCATATATTCTTCTTCGACAGACTTTTTCAATGCCGCCAATTCTGCATGTATACTGCTAAGTTCCATTAACTTATAGCCGCCATGCTTGTGAATGTATAATACTTTTTGGTCATAGATATATTGGGCCAGATTTATCAGCTTTTTTTTCTTAGGATGGTGGAAATATCCATCGATAAAGATTCTCAAATGCATGGTGAGATAAAGGCGGATATCTCCACTGATTGCTATTCTGTTTTCCAGCTCTTCTTCACTGATGATTTCTTCCTTTGACTGTCTTCCAGGGGCTTTTCCCACTGTTTGAACATTTCTTTTTGCTTTGTTGTTTTTACTTCCTTTTTTAGATTTTTCGCTTCTCATAATTAGTTAATTTTTGCAATATTAATGAATGTTAATTCGAAAATAATATCTGGAAAGTGAAATTGAACCTGCAAAAAGATTTGTTCTTTTGTCGCTTGCCAAATAGTATATATATAAAATAACTAGTGATGCAAATGATGAATAAAAATGGATTTAGTCGATGTGGTGAGAACTACATCAATCGTTTACGAAAGGAAGGGCGTTATTCTACGGCGCACGTTTATAAGAACGCCCTTTATTCTTTCGGGAGGTATTGTGGTACATTGAATGTGTCGTTCAAGCAAGTTACCAAGGAACGTTTACGACGTTATGGTCAGTATCTTTATGAGTGTGGTTTGAAGCCCAATACGATTTCTACGTATATGCGTATGCTTCGTAGTATTTACAATCGGGGAGTGGAAGCGGGGAGTGCCCCTTATGTTCCTCGATTGTTTCATGATGTCTATACAGGTGTGGATGTCCGGCAAAAGAAAGCTTTGTCTGCCGGTGAATTACATAAGCTTTTGTATGAAGATCCCAAATCGGAACGTTTACGTCGTACACAAATTATTGCCGCCCTGATGTTTCAGTTTTGTGGAATGTCATTTGCTGATTTGGCACATTTGGAAAAATCAGCTTTAGATCAGAGCGTGTTGCGCTATAATCGAATCAAGACGAAAACTCCTATGAGCGTAGAAGTATTGGATACCGCCAGGGGAATGATAAATCAACTCCGGAGTAATCAGGAACCCATTCCCGATTGTCCGGACTATCTGTTTGATATACTTTGTAGTAACAAAAAACGGAAGGATGAAAGGGCATATCGTGAATATCAGTCTGCTCTTCGGAATTTTAATAATCGTTTGAAAGATTTGGCGAGAGTTTTACGGTTGAAATCTCCGGTTTCTTCTTATACACTGCGCCATTCTTGGGCAACGACAGCGAAGTATCGTGGAGTGCCAATTGAAATGATCAGTGAATCATTGGGGCATAAATCTATAAAAACGACACAAATCTATTTAAAAGGTTTTGAACTCAAAGAACGTACAGAGGTAAATAAAGGGAATTTATCTTACATTAGAAACTATCGTTTAGGTTGATAGTTAACGATAAAGTGTTAGAAATCAAGGGCGAAATGTTTCCGTTACTTCTTAGGTAACGGATAATTATTCGGTGCAAAGATATGCAAAAATACAAATAGTAAACAAGTAAAATCTTCTTTTTTTTCTGAATTGTTGAAATATGCAACAAAAATATATCAGGACATGATGATTCTGTTTGATCATGCCTGAAATTCCTGTACTCTGTTTCCAAAGATGTTTTCCCTTCACGTAGGTTAGAAAAACATCTTTGTAGGCAGTTCCTGTCCATGTTTTTCTGCTTTCATCTGTTTTTCTGTGAATGAGTACCTTATCCGTTACCTAAGAAGTAACGGAAAAATAAGGGGTAAAAAAGTATGATTCTAACGAAAGAAACTTTAAGTGCTGGGCCTAATATTGGGACAGGGGAAGGCGTAGCACACTCTAAACGCTGGTATGTTGCTCTGGTTCGTATGCATCATGAGAAGAAAGTAGCCGAACGTTTAGACAAAATGGGGATTGAAAATTTTGTACCAGTCCAGCAAGAGGTACATCAATGGAGCGACCGCCGTAAAGTGGTTGAATCCGTGTTGCTTCCGATGATGGTTTTTGTACATGCTGATCCTAAAGAGCGTAAAGAGGTTCTTTCCTTTTCTACCGTTAGTCGGTATATGGTAATGCGTGGTGAGAGCAGTCCGACTATCATTCCTGATGAACAAATGGCTCGTTTCCGTTTTATGCTTGACTATTCCGAAGAGGCAATCTGTATGAATAGTGCTCCTTTGGCACGTGGTGAAAAAGTGCGTGTCATTAAAGGTCCCTTGACAGGGCTTGTAGGAGAACTTGTTACGATAGATGGCAGAAGTAAGATTGCTGTCCGGTTGAATATGCTGGGGTGTGCTTGTGCGGATATGCCGGTGGGATATGTGGAACCATTTAAATAGACACAGAATAAAAGCTACTTTGTGTCCATCTCAAAACAGTTTACTTATTTTCTAAAATTGAAATAAGCTTTTATGAAAGGAATAGTTTTAGCTGGTGGTTCAGGCACTCGTCTGTATCCTATTACCAAAGGAGTGAGTAAGCAGTTGCTTCCTATCTTTGACAAGCCTATGATTTATTATCCGATTTCAGTCCTTATGTTGGCTGGAATCCGTGAGGTCCTGATCATTTCCACTCCTTATGATCTTCCGGGTTTCAAGCGTCTTCTGGGTGATGGCTCCGACTACGGAGTACGGTTTGAATATGCCGAACAACCATCCCCGGACGGTCTGGCTCAAGCTTTTATTATCGGTGAAGACTTCATCGGCAATGATTCCGTCTGTCTGGTATTAGGTGATAATATCTTCTATGGCCAAAGTTTTACCCACATGTTGCAGGAGGCTGTCCGTACAGTCGAGGAAGAGCAGAAAGCAACTGTATTCGGTTATTGGGTTGCTGATCCCGAACGTTATGGAGTTGCTGACTTTGACAAGGATGGAAATGTTTTGAGCATTGAAGAGAAACCTGCAAACCCAAAATCCAACTATGCTGTAGTGGGACTCTATTTCTACCCCAATAAAGTGGTGGATGTAGCCAAACATATACAACCTTCTCCCCGTGGAGAGTTAGAAATCACTACTGTTAATCAGGAATTTCTCAATGACCACCAATTAAAGGTTCAACTGTTAGGCCGTGGTTTTGCCTGGCTTGATACCGGCACGCACGATTCTCTTTCCGAAGCCAGTACTTTTATTGAAGTGATTGAAAAGCGTCAGGGATTGAAAGTAGCGTGTCTTGAAGGTATTGCCCTGCGTCATGGCTGGATAACAGCGGATAAAATGCGTGAGCTGGCCAAGCCCATGCTAAAGAACCAATATGGCCAGTACCTTTTAAAAGTGATAAATGAACTGGGACTGGAATAATGCCATATTCCTTTCCGGTAATTTAAATAACTAATAAACACTAATCACAGTGGAAATAATCAAAACTGCTATAGAGAGTGTTGTCATCATTGAACCCCGCCTTTTTAAAGATGACCGTGGTTACTTTTTCGAATCCTTCTCTCAACGTGAATTTACAGAAAAGGTCCGTAAGGTAGATTTTGTCCAGGATAATGAAAGTAAATCCAGCTATGGTGTTTTACGTGGTCTTCATTTTCAGAAACCACCTTATGCCCAGAGTAAACTGGTACGTGTCATTAAAGGCTCTGTCCTTGATGTGGCTGTCGATATCCGTAAAGGCTCACCAACATTTGGAGAGCATGTATCAGTGGAATTGACTGAAAGAAACCACTGTCAGTTCTTTATTCCGCGTGGATTTGCCCATGGCTTTGTTGTTTTGACGGAAGAGGTTATTTTTCAGTATAAATGTGACAACTTCTATGCTCCCCAATGTGAAGGTGCCTTGGCTTGGGATGATCCCGCGTTGAAAATTGACTGGAAGGTTCCTGCTGATAAAATAATCCTTTCCGAGAAGGACAAACATCACGAACGTCTGGAAGAAGCCAGCTGGTTATTTGATTATAACGAAAATCTGTATTAAGTTCAATGAATATTCTAGTGACAGGAGCTAACGGTCAGCTTGGTAATGAGATGCGCCGTGTTTCATCAGTCAGCTCCAACCAATATATTTTTACCGATGTGGCAGAGTTGGATATAACCAGTCGTGATTCTATTCGTAAAATGGTCAATGACATCCAAATTCATGTCATCGTTAATTGCGTAGCCTATGCTATGTAGATAGAGTAATTGCGCTGATAATCTTTATTATATGTTTTACAAGCATAAGGGTGCAACAAAAATATTACCAAAGACTTGCTTAATGCAACAGATTATCAAACTGTGAAAAAATAGTGGATTTATCAAATAAAGATGTCTCAAGTAACAGACAATAATAAACGTATAGCGAAGAATACACTCCTTCTCTACGTTCGTATGCTCTTTATGATGATCGTGAGTTTGTATACATCACGTGTCATATTGAATGCTTTGGGAGTTGAAGATTTTGGTATATATAATGTTGTTGGTGGCGTTGTGGCTATGTTTTCAGTAATATCGGGCTCATTGTCTACTGCTATTAGTCGATTTATTACCTTTGAATTAGGGAAAGGTGATCAATGTAAACTGAATAAAATATTTTCAGCATCGGTTACTATTCAAATGTTGTTATCTTTGATTATTGTCGTATTAATAGAATCTATTGGCGTATGGTTTCTTAATTCTAAGATGACTATTCCAGTAGATAGAATAGTGGCAGCTAACTGGGTACTTCAATTTTCTATTGTCACTTTTGTCATAAATCTTATAAGTGTTCCATATAATGCGGAAATCATAGCGCATGAGAAGATGTCAGTTTTCGCATATATCTCCATATTAGAGGTTATAGGCAAACTGACCATTGCATTTTTGATTGTCGTTTCGCCTATTGACAGACTAGTTTTCTATGCCATTCTTATGTGTTTGGTTGCGGCTGTTATTCGACTAACCTACACTTGTTACTGTCGTAAACATTTTGAAGAATGTACTTATCACTTTTGCTGGGATAGAAAATTATTGAAGAGTATGTTTGGCTTTGCCAGTTGGAATTTTATAGGAGCATCAGCTTTTGTGTTAAGAGAACAAGGTGTTAATGTAATTTTAAATGTTTTTTGTGGACCAGTTGTTAATGCTGCTAGAGGAGTATCTACACAAGTAAATAGTGCTATAATAGGATTTGTTAATAATTTTATGATGGCGTTGAATCCGCAAATTACTAAATCGTATGCGTCTGGGAATAAGGAGTATATGTTTGCTCTATTACATCAAGGTGCCCGATTATCCTTTTATATGCTTCTCTTTTTATCTTTACCTATTCTGATAAATACTGAATATATTTTACTTTTATGGTTGAAGACAGTTCCTCAATTTACTATTATTTTTGTTCAACTCACATTGATTTTAGCTATGGTAGAATCTATTTCAAGTCCTTTAGTTACGGCATTGTTGGCAACTGGAAAGATTAAGAATTACCAAATAATTGTAGGGGGATTAAACTTGTTGAATTTTCCTATTTCATATATTGCATTAAAAGTAGGTTTCTCTCCATATTCTACTATGTATATAGCGTTAACGATTTCTGTGTTATGCTTATTGTTAAGGTTGTTGTTTTTAAAAGGAATGATAGGATTATCAGCATTATCTTTTATAACAAAAGTGATATTAAATGTAATGTGTGTAACCATAATTTCAGCGCTAGTTCCTTTGCTGTTGAAAATCTCTATAAACAGTATAAATTTATTTGCTTTTATAGGTAATATTCTTACCTGTTTTATATCAGTATCAATTACAATATTTTATGTTGGTTGTAAAAGACAAGAAAGGCAAGTTGTAATTTCTTTTATTAGGAATAAAATAAAAAAACGTGGATAAAAAAAAAGTGTTACTTCTGGGAGGAACAGGAACTCTTAGTATGGGAGTTCTTAAAGAAGCTTTAAATAAAGGTTGGGATATAACTGTACTAAATCGTGGAATACATAAAAAACATATTCCGGATAGCGTACATAGAATCATAGGTGATTTTAAAAAAGTTGAAACTTGGAAAGAAGCATTGCATTCATGTAATTTCGATGTGGTTGTTGACTTTTTATCACGTAATCCTGCGGATATATCTCGGGTTTTTCCTATATTAAAGAATAATTGTAAACAATACATATTTATTTCTTCTGCTTGCGTTTATCGAAGAAATGAGGAAGATTTTCCGATAAAAGAAGATTCGCCTAAACCCAATATAAATTGGGATTACAATGTTGAAAAATATAATTCGGAAAAAGAGTTGGTCAAGTTATCTCAAAATGCACCATGCTATTATACTATAATCCGTCCTTATATTACATATGATGACGAAAGGATACCATTTGGAATAGCTCCCTCTTATAAATATCATAGAACAATTATTGAAAGATTAAAAAATGGAAAACCGATGTTTGTTTGGAATGAAGGTAATAACATAACGACATTAACTTATGTTTCAGATTTTGCTAAAGGTGTGGTTGGGTTATTTTCTAATAATGCAGCAATAAATGAAGATTTTCACATAACGAGTGATTATCAATATACATGGAATGATTTTTGGAGTATTTTTCTTGCTAAATTGAATTTAAAAAGTACTATATATCATGTAGATGCCAAAGATATAACAAAATATATGCCTTCTGAAAAGCAGCTATTAATGGGGGATCGGGGATTAGATGCCTCATTTGATAATAAAAAAATAAAAAAGGCTGTTCCATCTTTAACGTTTGAATTTAATCTGGAAAAAGGTATTGATAATTTGATAAAATATTACAATGAACTTGATTCTTGGAATTATGATTATAGATATGATGCGATAATAGATAAAATGTTGGCAAAACAATCTCTAAGATGTTTTTACATTAAATATGAAAAGGCCTATCGTTCTTCTTGGTTAATTTATCATATCTATAGATATCTCCCATATAAAATGGCGAATAAATTATGCAGAGTAATAAAAATAAATCAATAGATTTCAAAAGTTCAGTATTTACCTGTAATAAACTAAATTGCAGTGGTTGTGGTGCATGTGCTCAAATATGCTCAAAACATGCAATTGATATGGTAGAAGATAATGAAGGCTTCTTATTTCCAATATTAAATCAAGAGAAATGTGTGCAATGTGGATTATGTGATAAAATTTGTCCTGAAGTTAATTCACACCAATCAAACGTAGGAGAATATAAACAATGTTTTGCTGCAACTAATAAAGATAATGATTATTCACGTATGAGTGCGACTATTGGCGCTTGTACAATGATGGCCGAGTATGTTTTATCTATAGGCGGATATGTTTTTGGGGTTATTCTAGATGAAGATGAATGGAAAGCAAAACATAGATGTATAGATAATTATTCTCTTTTGCAAGAAGCTAGAAATTCAAAATATATTCAAAGCGATACAGGAAGTACATATTCTCTGGCTAAACAACTTCTAAATAAAGATAAAACTGTACTTTATATAGGGACACCTTGTCAAATTGCAGGATTAAAAGCCTTTTTGCAAAAAGAATATAAAAAATTGTATACAATAGATTTGATTTGTCATGGTGTATACAGTTATAGGTTACTTCAAAAAGAAGTAGATTATTGGAGTTGCAAGTTTAGTAGAGGTAAAGTAAGTAATTTTAGATTTAGAAGTAAGGAGAAATATCCATGGATATACGGTGGTGTTATTAATTTTGATATCAGTAACAATAAGAGTAATACTCATATAGAAATACATGGAAGTTGTTCGCCTCTTTATCGTTGCTATGCCTATAGTGGAGATGGTATTAATTATACGCTTAGAGAATCCTGCTATTCTTGTCAATTTAGAGATACCAATCGTTTTGGAGATATAACAATAGGTGATGCATGGGGAATGTCAAAAAAACGTTCTGAACTTTTTCAGAAAAAGAATCTAAGGAAAGGAATATCATTAATATTATGCAATACTCTTAAAGGGAAATTTCTTTTAGATCATATTGATAGCCAAGTTAATTTAGTTGAATTATCAAAAAATGAGGCTTTCTCTCAAGATGCATTGAAAAGTTCCAACAGAATGATTCCCAAGGAAAGATATCTTATTTATAATAATTTGGACAATGAAGATTGGGGGACTTTAATTGAAAAAAATCTTCATGTTAATTTTGACAAATTAAGAACGATGTATCATATTCACGAGGTGAAGAAAACAATTAAAGAAGTAATTGAAGAAATGATTTTTTATAATAGATGGAAAAGGTGAAATATTATCCATATTTGGATACTTTGAAAGTAAGTAAGATCTTAAAAAGATTATTGTTTGGTTTATGAGATTGATTTTACATTTGCGTGCTATCAAATATGGCTTAATTTGGTATGTAATAAATAGTTTTGTGTCTAACTTCCCAAGTATAAGATTAAGATATTATATTCTTAAATTCTTTGGAATGAATTTAGCCAAAAATGTTCGATTTTATCAAGGATTTCACATAAGAAATCCTAAGGGAATTACCGTTAATGATGGCGTCTCTATTGGTCCTAGAGTTTTGTTGGATGGTCGTAAGGGCTTGGTTATAGGTAAAAATGTAGTGATTGCATACGAAGCAATTATATGGACATTAAATCATGATTACAACGACATATACTTTGCTGGCAAAGGATCATCTGTCGCTATTGGCGATTATGCTTGGATTTGTTGTCGGTCGATAATACTTCCTGGCATTACCATTGGGGAAGGAGCTGTAGTTGCATCAGGTGCGATTGTAACAAAAGATGTTCCCCCATATACTATTGTAGGAGGAACACCTGCTAAAATTATTGGATATCGTGAGAAGAAAGCATATAGTTATGGGTATCATAAAAACAGCTCAATAGAATATTTTATATAAAATGATTTTGTCTGCTTATAAAAAAATAAGTGTAGCGAAAAAAGCTGTTATATATCTTACGTTATTTATAGCTTTTTGTGGATGGTCTTCAATATATTTAGACTGGGGAGGATGGCTGTCTAAACCTTCATTTTTTATTGGTTTCTTCTTATTTTGCTTGTGTATCTATTATTGTCGGCGAATAACAAGCGGAGAGATGACTAATGTTGTGAATTGGACCTTAATTTCAGCATTTTCCAGCATTATTCCTGCTTTGGGAGATTGGGATGCTAGTTTTCTTTCTTACTTTTATGGGTATATTGCAACCTATTATGGATTGTTCTTTTATTATCTGTTGAGAACATGGAAAGTGAGCCCAAATGCTTTTATGAAAATAGTAACTGTATTTTGTTTTATTTGGGTAACTATTGAAATTGGTCAGCAATTTACGTATCCTGAATATTGGTTTTTAGGTCGCCAAAATGAATGGAACATAGTTGAGAACCGTATGGGGCTTTGGAGATTCTACATTTGGGGTATTGATTTTGTAATGTTAGCCTTTGCATTTTATGCAGGTAAAGTTCTTTCCTCGGAACAATATTCAAAGGTTGATATTATTTATTTTATCATTTTTACTGTGGGTATTCTATGCTATTGTTCAAGGAAGCATATTGTCGCAGTCGTTGTAGTGATTACGTATGCTATATTAACGATAGAAAGCAAACATAAATGGAAGATCAGGATTATTTGTTTGGTCGTGATGGCGATTCTTTTCTATAGTTTTTATGAAGATTATTTAGCAGTGAGCGCAGAAGCTGATGATTTACAAGGTGCCGGTGAGGACTTCATTCGTTATCTTGCTGCCAAATATTTTATAGTGGATTTTTCTAATTCACCTCTTTATCCGATATTTGGGACAGGGTGGGGGAGTTTGGCTCTTGGTAATAAACTAGAGTATTGTAAACACGTACTACACTTTTATATTTCAGATGTTGGAATTATAGGTTATTATTCCACAGTCGGCTTAGTTGGAGTTTCTGCTATTATTTTTTACATATACAAATTTATCAGAAATTGGAAATATATTGATTTGGGGTATAAAATGTTCTTTATTATGAAAATGATTCTTGTTGTATTTGACTTCTGGATGTGCTGGGCTATTGGTATAATTGCTTATGGAACATTTTTATATCTATTGGATGAAAATATAAAGGAGAATAAACTTATTAAGAGTAAATTATGAATATTGGAATACTAACATTTTATAAAGTTGCAAATTTTGGAGCTAATATACAGGGGGTATCTACATACTGTTATTTGAAAAATGCAGGACACAATCCGATCTTCTTGAACTATCTTTCCCATCGAACAGAAGATGAACTTGAAAAGGGTTATAATGATAGTATTCAAGTAAAAGCACATTTGGATTTTGTAAACAATGTTTGTATTAATCAAACTGAAAATTTATATGGTTCTAAAGATATCGAAAGAATGATTAATGAATACCTTCTTGATGCTATTATAATAGGTTCTGATGCTGTAGTACAACATCATCCTCTTTTTTCAAGAATTCATAAAGGAAGAAGGAAGCCTTTTTATATAGCTCATCCGGTACCTGAGAGAATGTTTCCTAATCCGTTTTGGGGAATCGGTTTTGCTATTATGATTCCAACAGCAATGATGTCTGTATCGAGTCAGAACTCCAAATATAGTCAGTTTTCGAAATCATTGAAAAGTAAAATGCGAGAAACTTTAGCTAATATGAAATACATTTCTGTTAGAGATACATGGACTCGTGATATGATGTTGGCAATAGGGACCCCACAAAACATTGAAGTTACTCCTGATCCTGTTTTTTCTTTCAATTATAATGCGGGAGCATTAGTTCCGTCAGAAGAGGATATTAGAAATCGTTTCAATTTACCTAAGCAGTATGTATTGGTATCTCTTCATTCTCAAAGTTTATCAGTTAACATTCTCGACGAATTAAATCAAAAGCTTAAAAATCATGGAAAAGAATGTGTCGCTTTCCCAATGCCTAACGGTATTAAGTTTCAACATAATTTTGATTATCAAGTCAATGTGCCTCTATCGCCTATTGATTGGTATGCACTCATAAAATATTCAAGTGGATATGTAGGTAGTAATATGCATCCTATTATAGTTAGCTTGCACAATGCGGTACCCTGTTTTAGTATTGACCATTGGGGAACAAAAGATTTTTTTAATCGGACAGTTAGAGATGGTTCAAGCAAAGTAGAGCATATTATGGGAGTTTTTAGCTTGAAAGCAAATGTAAGACCTATTAATGCGGGTGTTTGTGAAGTTTCAGCAGAACAGATTGTAACTGCTTTGCAGAATTTTCCCAAAGAAAAAGTAAGAGCTGTTGCTGCAGAGCGTTATGAACAATATAAGAAGATGATGGAAGATATAATTGATAGCTTACAAAAAAGATAGGAATTATGAGAATACTTATAATTTCCAAATGTCCTACGCATCCTACAAATGCAGGAAATAGATGGTGGATATTGTCACAAGCAGAAATGTTTAAGTCGTTAGGGCATGATGTGTATTTTCTCCATATTAGTGAGATGCCATTGAGACAAAACTCCAAAGCATATTTTGAAAGTATTGAGGAATCGAAAAAATATTGGGGAGATAGATATTACTTGTTTACTGTCAGTAAACTACAAAAGATCAAGATGACTTTGATTAAGTATTACCGTAAGAATTTCTGTCACGGTTTTTATCAGGTAGATGATCAATACCCTTATGGCTTGGAAAATATGGTAAATAGGCTTGATGAACAGATTCATTTTGATGTTTGCGTAATCAATTATTATTATTTATCTCGGCTGTTTGAATTTATCCATATTCCTAAGAAGGCAATAGCAACCCATGATTGTATTGCATACAAGAATCTCAAAGTTGGTATGCCTACTATGTGTATCACTGCGGATACCGAGGCAAAGGCAATGCAAAGATGTCCACATATCTTTGCTCTTCAGGAAGTAGAAGCCGATTATTTTCAACTTCTTTCACCTAATAGCGAGGTGTACATTTTATATGGTAAATATGGATATCATCCTCAACCTGTGGTGGGAAATCATAATCTGTTATTTCTTTCTGGAAATAATGAATTTAATCAAAATGGAATAAAGTGGTTTATTAAAGACATTTTTCCTTTCATAAGAAAGACATTTCCTGATGCTGAGCTTGTAGTAGGTGGAGGAATCTGTAAAATGATGTCAAGCCAGAATAATATAGATGGGGTGAAAGTTTTAGGGTATATAGATAATCCTGCAAATTTTTACGCTCAAGGAGATGTGGCTATTAATCCTGTGTATCAGGGAACTGGATTGAAAATTAAAACATTTGAATCCATATCCTTCGATAAAGTTGTAATGGTTCATCCTCATAGTATGGCGGGGATATTTAAAAAAGAAAGTGCTCCTCTTTTTGCGTCAACTAATCCAATTGAATGGGTAGAATACCTTCAAAAAATATGGGACAATGTTGCCGAAATTGATAATGTGAAAATTCAAAATAAAGTTTATCTTGCAGAAATGGATAGATTTGTTATTGCCGAGTACAAAAAGTTTTTAGGCTAATTTTATACAAATTGTTCTTGTGCCAGGAATCTAATAATCAGGAAGAAATTTTATATCATGAAGAGTTATTAAGAAAGCTTGATGTCTATTTTCAAAAAAAGTTGGGACATAACTTGTCAAATGGGCTTAGGAATTCTAAACTATCAGTATTTATATGGATGTTTAGGCGTTGTAAATATAATATTGATTTTAAAGCATTTGTATATGCTCTTTCTGAAGCATTCAAATAAAAGTGTCTTAGCTTGCTTGTTCCAAAATATATTTTTATCGGTCAACCCAAAGTGGCATAAATGCTTCAATGGGATATGGCCTTGTTTTTATCTAATTTTTTAAGTGGACTTAAATATGGAAAATGAAATTAAATCTCTTTTAGAGAAGAGTAATTATTCAGCTATTATTAAAATATTTCAGCAGGCTTCTAAAGAAGAAAGGATTAAAATAATAGTAGTGGTAGGGGCTGTTATAGGTACGAGTGTTGTACTTAAAAAATTCTATGATTTTTTGAGGAGTTTAATATAAGGAATGTAAGTGAGATTAACTTTATGATCGTTCATAAGCTCCTCTTCGTCTTGGAGCTGGCTGGAGGAGGAAGTGATGTTTCACCTTATAGTGATATTTATGGAGGATTGATATTGAATGCACCATCAATCTTTATGCCTATTGCAACATAGAAGAGATAATGGACAATAGCATTGTTCTTAACAGCTATGACTCAAACTGTTTCAAGTGTTATCCTTCTACAAAAAGGATGGAGATAAATGAATAGGTTGTGTATATAGTAATGAAAACTTTATGAAAAAGAAAATTTTATGGATAACAGGGACATGTTTTTTTGATGTAGATGAAAATGTTGTGCCTAAAGTGTCGAAATTATATGATCTATATTGGGTCGTATTGCGCCAGTCAGTCTCATTTTATAGTTTAGAGTATATTCGTAATTTTATGCGACAGAATGAAGTTAAGGGCTATGTTTCAAATTTAGGAAAGATGTCTTCTTTCCGGGCATTTAAAAATTATTTAAGTATAATACATCTAATCAAATCTGAAAAATATGATTTGATTTATGTTAATTTTATGGGATTGCCATATCTTTTTCCTTTATTATTATGGCTAGGTATTGACCCTAATAGAATTGTATATCCATGTCATGACTTCTTAGATCATGTTGACATAAAAAATCGCAGAGCAATAAGCATATACAAAAAATATATTTTTCACAATTTCAAGCATTTTCAGTTTTTTTCAAAATCACAACAAAAACTATTCTTGGAGAAATATAAGAAAAAGAATACATTCTATGCACCGTTAGCTTTAAAAGGCTTTGGAGTAGCAAAAGAATCTGAAATAGCTAGAGATAAAGTCGTTTTTCTGTTTTTTGGGAGTATACGAGAAAATAAAGGATTGGAATATTTGATAGAGGCTGCTAATAAACTTTATGAGAAATATGGAAATAAGTTTGTCGTTAAGATTTACGGTGGTTGTAGTAATTGGGAACATTACTCAAAGATAATAAGATATAATGAATGTTTTGATTTACAGATAAGAAGAATAGAGAATGATGAGGTTGCTAATTTATTTTCAGCATCAGATTACTTGATTTTACCTTATAAAGATGTAACACAGTCCGGACCTTTATTGATTTCTTATTATTATGGTATTCCTGTAATTGCTTCTGATCATGATGGCTTTAGAGAGTATATTCAAGATAAGGAAAATGGATTTCTTTTTAATAATCGTGATTCTAATGATTTATATTGTGTTATGTCTCGGATTTTGGATGGAAATTATAATGATAAGAAAATAAAAGAGAATCTTCTGAAATTTGTAAGTGATAATATAGAAATAGAGAAAATTATAACTTTATATGATAAGGCATTTGGGGAAATTATAAAAGAAAATAATAAAATTATATGAAAAAGATAGGTCTTGTGTCCGTTCATAATCCTAATTATGGTAGTATGTTACAGACGTATGCATTGCATACTTTTTTAACAACGCATGGAATAGAAAATGAAATCATTCTTTATTCGAAAAAGAAGGACTGGAAGCAGTTTGTACGGCTCTTTAATCTACCTTTAGTTGGTATGAAAAGTCGTATAGTGTTTAGAGATCTCTATTGTAAATTGTTTTATCCTGCAATAAAAAAACAACTTGAAGAACGTATTGTTAAATTTGATGGATTTAAGCGCAAGTACTTCCATTTTTCAAAAAACTATGTTGGTTGGAATGAGCTAGTAACCGCTAATAATGATTATGATACATTTATAATTGGTAGTGATCAGGTTTGGAATCCTATCAACATTGGAACAGATTTCTTTAACTTATTATTTACAAATGATGATAAGTTTAGAATTTCGTATGCTTCTAGTTTTGGTGTATCCTCCATCCCTTCAACGCAGATTAAGAAAACCGTGCGTTTTCTTGACAGAATCCAATGTTTGTCTACTCGTGAAATAGCTGGAGTGAAAATAATAAAAGATTTAACAGGGAGAGATGCCCAGCTAGTATGTGATCCAACTTTATTGATCGATAGAGGATATTGGGATGAATTGAAAGGAGAAGAAAAATTTATAAAAGAAAAATATATATTCTGCTATTTTTTAGGTAATAATCCTCCTCATAGAGATTTCGCTAATAGATTTAAGGAAAAAACTGGATATAAGCTAGTTGCACTTCAGCATTTAGATGAACTGGTTTTGTCTGACATTGAATTTGCAGATATAAAACCTTTCAATGTGAGTCCTTCTGATTTCATTAATTTGGTTGCCAATGCTGAATATGTACTGACTGATTCTTTTCATGGTACTATTTTTTCTCTTCTATATCATAAACCATTTTTCACCTTTTCCAGATTTGAATCATCCAATAAAATATCAACAAACTCTCGCATCGAATCTTTGTTAAAGATGGTTCGGATTGATGGTAGATATATTAAAGCAACAGAGTCAATAGATGATTGTTTAAAAAGAAATGTTGATTTTGAAACGGTTGACTGTCTCATTAATAATTTTCAAAAGAAGAGTCTTAATTACATAAAAGAAGCTATAGCTAAATCTCAACAAAAATGATAACCATTATTGATAAAAGCAAATGTTGTGGATGCACAGCTTGTTTTTCTATATGTCCCAAACATTGTGTTGAAATGAAAATGGATGAAGAAGGCTTTTTTTATCCATTTGTGAATGGAAACATTTGTATTGAGTGTGGGTTGTGTGAAAAGGTATGTCCAATACTAAATCCTATTCCCAAACATAAGTTTGATGTTAGAGCTTTTGCTTTTCAGAGTAAAGATGAACGAATCAGAAAAGACAGTTCGTCGGGTGGTGCATTTACGATAATAGCAGAAAAGATAATCAGTGAGGGGGGATATGTATATGGATGTAAATTTGATGATGATTTCAATGTGATTCATGACTGTGCGGAAAATATCGAAGAGTTGAGTAAGTTTAGGGGGTCAAAATATGTTCAAAGTAAGTTGGACAATGTCTTTATTGAAATAAAGAAGAAACTAGACGATAAAAAAAAAGTGCTATTTAGTGGGACTCCTTGTCAGGTATCAGGACTGAAACGTTATTTAAGAAAGCAATATGATAATCTATTCTTAATAGATTTAGTTTGTCACGGAATCCCTAGCCCAGGACTTTGGTCGATGTATGTAAAGTATATCAAAGGATCTGTAAAATCTCGTTTAACATACGTTTCGTTCCGTAATAAACGTTATGGATATGCTGGCTCCACAATGGCTTTAGGATATGAGAATGGAAAAACCGAATTCTCTAGTAGAAGGGCTCAATTCTATAAATATCTTTTTTTTCAGGATATAAACTCTCGTCCTAGTTGTTTTTGTTGCCACTTTAAGGGTGTTAAAAGAGTTTCTGATTTCACAATTTATGATTGTTGGCATATGAATCAAGTTGAATCTTCTTGGGATGACGACAAAGGAACAACATGGGTTTTAGTACAATCAGAAAAAGGTATGAAGCTATTTGATAGAATAAAGCAGAATGCAAAGATAAAAGAAACCTCTGCTGAAAAAGCAATAGAACTTGATGGGCAGCTAGCTTTGCACTCAACCATTCCTAATCCTTTAAGGGCGCAATTTTTTACAGATGCTCAACAATTAGAGATGAATGAGTTGATAAAAAGGTATTTCCCACTTACATTAAAAAAGAGAATTACGTTTTTCATAAAGCCTTTGCTATATCAATTGGGACTATTAGATAAACTAAAAAGGATAATATAATAGTTAGTGTGTATGTGAATTATATTTCTTTCAGATAATTTAGTAATCATATTTAATAGGAGCTCTTTTGCATTACCTAATGTGAAATACATGGTTCAATATTATACACTCCTCTACCTTATGATTATTTTGAAGTCTACACATCAATGATTGGCTGTAGTCAACCAAGCTTTATTATTTGAAATACTTTAAGGCAGGTTATATTTTTAAGTTCAACTAAGGCTTATTTTATAAAAATAATCAGGTATAAATATGAAAAAAATTAAGGTTTGTTATGTGATTTCGTCCCTAAGCAATCAGGGACCTCCTAATGTGTTATACAATATCGTTAAGTATATAGATTTTTCTCGTTTTGATGTTTTCATTATAACAATGGTAGAAGAACAAAAGATATCAAGAATTGAGGATTTTAAGGCTTTACCTATAAAGGTTATTCAAATGTCTCCAAATAAGACTCTTCTTCCATTGGCTATGTATAGAACCTTGAAAAAAAACGTGGAGTTGATTGATCCAGATATATTGCATACACACTGCCCCCGCTCTATGTTTCTTGTTCCTTTTTTACCTAAGAAATATAAGAAAATGGAGACTGTGCATATTTATCCGGGCATACAGCAAAAGGTGATGTACGGCAATATAAAGGGTCAATTTGTAATATGGTTAAGTCATTTTTTTACAAAGAGGATGGATTTGCCTATTGCTTGTTCGGAAAGTGTAGCACAAAGTTATTGGGATGAACAACACTATAAGATGAAGGCCATTCCAAATGGCTCTTCATTATCATTATGGAAATATGACAAAGAGCAAAAAGCAAAGCTAAGAAAAGAGTTGGGATTAAAAGATGATGTGAAGTATTTTATTTTTATTGGGCGTTTTTCACAAGAAAAGAATCCAGATATGATAATACGTGCTTTTGAAGAACTAAAAGATGATAGAATCGGTCTTCTCTTGCTTGGTAATGGAGAACTATACGATGAACTGAAAAAGCATGAAACCGAAAATCTAAAAATGCCTGGATTTAAATCGAATATATATGATTATTTAAAAGCATCAGACTATTATATATCAGCTTCGGATGTAGAAGGGTTGGCTAATACGTTATTGGAAAGTATGACAGTTGGATTACCTTGTGTACTTTCTGATATCCCATCTCACAAAGAGGTTTTAAGTAAGGCAAAACAAACAATTGGATATACGTTCAATAACAAAGATATGAATGGATTAAAAAATGCTATTCATGATATATTGAAAATTGATGAGAATTGTACTAGGATTTACATTCAATCTCTTTTTGATAAATATTACACAGCGCAAAAAATGTCGGAATCTTATCAGAAAGCCTATATTGATTTGGTAAATAATCTATGATATTATTATTGAAAGATTATGATTACAGTATCTATCGTTGCCTATAAAACAAGTATTGAAGAAATGAGTAAATGCTTGCAGTCATTAACCTCTCCACTTGTTTCTACTATTTATATTGTTGATAATTCCAATCAAAAGTATATTGCGAATTTCTGTATGCAATATTCTAATGTTGTGTATATTGGCAGTGAGAATGTAGGTTATGGAGCAGGGCATAATAAGGCTTTGCGACAAGTTCTTCGAACTCAAGAGAAATACCATTTGGTTCTCAATTCAGATGTATATTTTGAGGCATCAGTATTAGATCATTTGGTAGGGTATATGGAGACAAACCCAGATGTAGCACAAGTACAACCGAATATTGTTTATCCCAACGGGGAAATGCAATATACGTGTAGGCTATTACCTACGCCGGCTAATCTTATTTTTCGTAGGTTTCTGCCTAAGAAGATGGTAGAGAAAATGAATTATCGTTATACGCTTCAGTTTAATGACCATAAGAAAGAAATGAACATTCCTTATCATCAAGGTAGTTTTATGTTTTTTAGATTGGAATGTTTTGAAAAAGTGGGGTTGTTTGACGAAAGATTTTTTATGTATCCGGAGGATATTGATATTACTCGAAGAATGCATAAATATTATCGTACCATGTTTATACCTGATGAGACAATTGTGCATGCACATCAGGCTGCTTCTTATAAAAGCAGGAAAATGCTTAAAATACATATAACAAACATGATTAAGTATTTTAATAAATGGGGATGGATATATGATAAAGAGCGCAGTGTTTGGAACAAACAGTTATTGAAAGAATTGGGGTATAAGAAATAAACTTTTCCATATATAAATTATGAACTACATTATTACGGGTGGTACTGGTTTCATCGGTACTCACTTGACCAATTTAATTAAAACACTTCATCCACAAGCTAAAGTCTATAATCTTGATATTGTGAAGCCGGGTACTCCCTTGCCTACAGTAAAGGATTATAAACCTGCATTGTGTGAAGGACAGTTTTTGCAATCGGAATTTATTTACTGTGATGTGCGAAAACCAATAGAAGTGCCATTTGAGGTGACTTCAGAGGATGTAATTTTCAACTTTGCAGCCGTACATCGCACTCCTGGGCACCCTGACCGTGAGTATTTTGAAACAAATATTCGCGGTGCAGAGAATGTTTGTGCATTTGCCGAGAAATATAATATAAGAAAAATCGTATTTACATCGTCAATTGCCCCTTACGGAGCAGCTGAAACGTTGAAGGAGGAAACTACATTACCTACTCCAAACACTCCTTATGGTATATCTAAATTAGTGGCTGAAAAGGTTCATATTGCTTGGCAGGCCAAGAAACAGGCAGAACGTCAATTGACAATTGTACGTCCGGGTGTAGTATTTGGGAAAGGGGAGAATGGAAACTTTACCCGTCTATATTGGGGGATCAAAATGCACACTTTTGCTTATCCCGGGCGCAAAGATACCATCAAGGCTTGTATTTATGTGAAAGAACTAGTACGTTTCATGTTATATCGTTTGGAGCATCATGAGGAGGGTGTAGAATTGTATAACTGTACTTTTGAGCCTGCCTACACCATACAGCAAATAGTAGACACAATTAAGAAGGTGACAGGTCTGAACCAAGTGGTTCCGTATATACCAAATTCTTTGATTATGCCTGTTGCTTATTGTGCAAAGATGATGGGGAGTCCTATGGGGGTATGTCCGGCGCGTGTAAAGAAGTTACAGATATCCACAAATATTTGTGGAAAGAAACTAGCTGCATCGGGTTATAAATTTCATTATACTTTCGAAGAAGCGATTGCTGACTGGTATAAAGATAATGATAATCTTTATCTGAAATAAAAAATATTGGCTCTTTAATAGATTAGTGTATGCAGGAAGTCCAACGTTTTAACAAAGTCCTAAAATCTTTGGTCCTTTTGGGGGATCTTATTTTGCTGAACCTGCTTTTATGGGGATTTAATTTGTTACTGGGTACCCGTTTCTGGTGTGTGCATTGCGGTTCTATCTTTCAGGGCATGACTCTTATCACTCTGTGCTATTTACTTTGTAACATGCATTCAGGTGTTATTCTTCATCGTCCTGTGGTACGTCCCGAACAGATAATGATCCGTGTCTTACGTAACATGGTTCCTTTTGTCTTTTTTTCGGTTTGTACGTTACTTGTTTTTCATTTCCATTTTTCCCATTCCCGATATTTCGGACTGTTTTATGTTGCTTTAATAATTGTTATTGTCAGCTATCGTTTAATTTCCCGTCACTGTTTGGAGCTTTATCGGAAAAAGGGAGGAAATGTCCGCAAGGTAGTATTAGTTGGAAGCCATGAGAATATGCAAGAACTTTATCATGCGATGACGGATGATCCTACGTCTGGTTATCGTGTACTGGGTTATTTCGAGGATTTTCCTTCGGACCGATATCCACAAGATGTTTTATATTTAGGGCAGCCAAATGAAGTAACTGATTTTTTAGAAAAACATGCGGGAGAGGTCGATCAGCTTTATTGTAGTCTTCCTTCTGTACGAAGTGCGGAGATTGTCCCTATCATTAATTACTGTGAAAATCATTTGGTCCGTTTCTTTAGTGTTCCAAATGTCCGTAATTATTTGAAATGTAGGATGCATTTTGAATTATTGGGGAATGTTCCTGTACTTTCCATTCGTTGTGAGCCATTGGAATCACTGGAGAACCGTATTATCAAGCGTGCTTTTGATGTTGTTTGTTCAGGGTTATTTCTTATTACGGTTTTTCCATTCGTTTATATATTCTTTGGAATTGCGATCAAGTTAAGTTCTCCCGGTCCTGTTTTTTTCAAACAAAAACGCAGTGGTGAGGATGGTCGTGAATTCTGGTGTTACAAGTTTCGTTCAATGAAGGTTAATGCGCAATGTGACACTCTTCAGGCTACGGAAAATGATCCTCGTAAAACACGTATCGGAGAGATAATGAGAAAGACGAGTGTGGACGAATTGCCTCAATTTATCAATGTATTGAAAGGAGATATGTCTATTGTAGGTCCTCGTCCTCACATGTTAAAACATACAGAGGAATATTCTAATCTGATAAACAAGTTTATGGTTCGTCACTTCGTTAAACCTGGAATAACTGGCTGGGCTCAAGTGACGGGCTTTCGCGGTGAGACGAAAGAGCTCTGGCAGATGGAGGGACGTGTGCAACGTGATATCTGGTATATAGAGCATTGGACTTTTTTATTGGACTTATATATTATGTATAAGACGGTGTATAATGCTATACATGGAGAAAAAGAAGCATATTAAAAAATAAAACTTAAGAATTAAAGGGCGTTTAATTATGAATTTAAGAATTATGATGAGAAGACTAAACAAAAGAAATTTGTGGCTACTATTGTTGCCATTCCTATTGGCTGGCTGTCAGTCTTATAAAAAGGTTCCCTATTTCCAGAATGTGGAAGTTGTGAACGAGGTAGAACAACAGGAAAAATTGTATGATGCCAAGATCATGCCCAAGGATTTGTTGACTATTGTGGTATCGTGTACTAATCCTGAACTTGCGATACCTTTTAACCTGACGGTTGCCAGCAATGCCGGAATAGCTGTGAGTACTTCGTCTTATGTGACTACTCAACCTGTATTACAGCCTTATTTGGTAGATAATGAAGGAAACATAAATTTTCCGGTGTTAGGAGAATTGAAGTTAGGAGGCTTAACGAAAAGGGAAGCAGAACAGCTGATTATAGATAAATTGAAGCCTTACATGAAGGAGACTCCCATTGTAACGGTCCGTATGGTAAATTATAAAATATCTGTTATCGGTGAGGTTACCCGTCCCGGAACTTTTACTATCTCTAATGAGAAAGTGAATTTGTTGGAGGCATTGGCTATGGCTGGTGATATGACGGTATACGGTCTTCGTGATAATGTAAAGTTGATTCGTGAAGATGCAAACGGCAAACAGCAAATTGTAACCTTGGATTTGAACAAGGCCGAAACCATTCTTTCACCTTACTATTGGTTACAACAGAATGATATTATCTACGTAACTCCTAATAAGGCAAAAGCTCGAAATTCAGATGTAGGTAACAGTACCAGTCTCTGGTTCTCAGCCACCTCTATCTTGGTATCCATTGTCAGCCTATTAGTAAATATTTTAAAATAATGATTTGCAATGAAAGAAACAGATTTCAACGAAGCACAAGAATCTAAGGAAGAAAATATAGACGTCAAGGAACTCTTGTTTAAATATTTGATCCACTGGCCTTGGTTTGTGGGGGCGGTTGTGGCGTGTTTGATTGCGGCATGGGTCTATTTGCATGTATCCACTCCCGTATATAATATTTCCGCTACGGTTTTAATAAAAGATGATAAGAAAGGGGGGAGTGCAGGAATGCTTTCCGGGTTGGAGAGTCTGGGATTGGATGGTATGATCTCTTCTTCGCAGAATATTGACAACGAGATTGAAGTTCTCCGTTCAAAGACTATCGTCAAAGAGGTGGTTGAAGATTTGGGTCTTTATATTTCTTATACAGATGAGGATGAATTCCCCTCCAGGAACATGTATAAGACTTCACCTGTACAAGTGAGTCTGACTCCGCAGGAGGCTGATTTGTTGGAGGAGCCGATGATTGTGAAAATGGCATTACAACCACAAGGAAGTATGGATGTGACTGTGAAGATTGACGATGATGAATATCAGAAACATTTTGAGAAATTGCCGGCGGTTTTTCCTACCGATAAAGGGACATTGGCTTTTTTCCTGACGCCGGACTCGGTATTATCTTCTAAAAGAACATCGGAAGAAACTACAGCTTCGGAAAAGACTACACGCAATATAACAGCAACAATTAATAAGCCTTTGGCTGTAGCGAAATGGTGTTGCAAGAATATGACTATAGAACCCACTTCCAAAACTACTTCTGTAGCTGTCATATCGTTGAAAAACTCAAATGTGCAGCGAGGCAAAGATTTTATCAATAAACTATTGGAGATGTATAATATCAATACGAATAATGATAAGAATGAAGTGGCACAGAAAACTGCAGAATTTATCAATGAACGTATTGGAATTATTTCAAAAGAACTCGGTAGCACGGAAAAGGATTTGGAGAGTTTTAAACGTGGGGCAGGTATTACGGATTTGACCAGTGATGCTCAGATCGCTTTAACTGGTAGTGCTGAATATGAAAAGAAGCGTGTCGAGAATCAAACCCAGATTAATTTGCTGCAGGATTTGCAGAAATATATGCAGAATGAAGGTTATGAGGTGCTGCCTAGTAATATAGGATTGCAGGATCTGAATCTTGCGGCTGCCATCAATCGTTATAATGAAGTGCTTGTTGAGAGGAAACGTTTGTTACGTACATCAACGGAGAATAATCCTACCATTATAAATTTGGATACCAGCATCAGCGCAATGAAAGAGAATGTACAAGTCTCTTTAGACAGGGTTTTGCGTGGATTATTTATCACAAAGGCAGATTTGGATCGTGAAGCGAGCCGTTATTCCCGTCGCATTAGTGAAGCACCAGGGCAGGAGCGTGAGTTTGTGAGTATTGCACGTCAGCAAGAGATAAAGGCTGGGCTTTATCTGATGTTACTTCAGAAGCGTGAGGAGAATGCTATAACTTTGGCTGCTACTGCCAACAATGCAAAGATTATAGATGACGCTATAGCGGATGATGATCCTGTATCTCCTAAACGTAAGGTAATTTACCTGATCGCTTTAGTGTTAGGAGTCGGAATTCCGGTGGGAGTTATTTATTTGCTTGAATTAACCAAATTCAAGATTGAGGGACGTTCTGATGTAGAAAAACTCACTAATGTACCTATTGTCGGTGATATTCCATTGACAGATGAAAAGCAGGGAGCTATTGCTGTGTTTGAGAATCAAAACAACCTGATGAGCGAAACCTTCCGTAATATCCGAACGAATCTTCAATTTATGCTTGAAAATGATAAGAAAGTGATTTTAGTTACTTCTACAGTTAGTGGTGAAGGTAAATCTTTCATTTCTGCTAATCTTGCTATCAGTCTTTCTTTATTAGGCAAAAAGGTTATTATTGTCGGTTTGGATATTCGTAAACCGGGTTTGAATAAGGTATTTAATATTCCAAGAAAAGAAGTGGGTATAACTCAATATTTGGCCAATCCGGAAAAGAATTTGATGGATTTGGTACAACCCTCTGATGTTAGCAAGAATTTGTATATTCTTCCTGGTGGAACAGTTCCTCCTAACCCGACCGAATTGTTGGCACGTGATGGATTGGATAAAGCAATTGAAACACTCAAGAAGAATTTTGATTATGTAATTTTAGATACAGCTCCTGTTGGTATGGTAACTGATACATTGCTGATAGGACGTGTGGCTGATTTATCTGTTTATGTTTGTCGTGCAGATTATACTCACAAGAATGAGTATACTTTGATCAATGAACTTGCTGAAAATAATAAATTACCTAAGCTGTGTACTGTAATTAATGGTTTGGATCTGAAGAGAAGAAAGTACGGTTATTATTACGGTTATGGCAAATATGGCAAGTATTACGGTTATGGTAAACGATACGGTTACGGTTATGGATATGGAGAACAAACTCACGACAAGGAATAGTAAATCCAACCAATATAATGGTCAATAAACTTCGATGCTGGATGCATAGATGAGATCCATTGATGACCTCTATTTTAAGTTAATAATGTCATAGAGTACTTATAATACTTTACACAAAAGTGAGATGGAATATGTAGGTCCCTAACTTCATGCTACACACATGAAGAACCCTACATTTTGTGGTCAGGAAATATACAGCGGTGTATTCCTGATCAACGCCCTCATGTCGGTGCAAATCCGATGTGATTTCTATTATATCAACTGTCTGTGAAGATCGTTGATATTTTTTTTGAAAACAGTGAATGGTGCGATGAATATTTTTTGTAGCTTTGTGAAAAATCGAATTGAAATGGAAAATTTACGAAGATACCCCATCGGAATACAGACTTTTTCGGAAATACGGAAAAGTAATTACCTTTATATTGATAAAACGGAATATGTGTATTGGATGGTACATTTCACTAAATACGTATTCTTGAGTCGTCCTCGTCGTTTTGGTAAGTCATTGTTGACTTCTACATTACATAGTTATTTCTCTGGTCAGAAAGAATTATTTCAAGGGTTGGCTATAGAAAAGCTGGAAAAGGAGTGGACGGAATATCCAGTGCTTCACTTTGATATGAGTACAGCCAAGCATGCAGACTGTGAACAGCTGTTGCAAGAGTTGAATATGAAGCTAATTCGTTATGAGGAGGTTTACGGAAAGATGGAGGGAGAGGTTAATCCAAATCAGCGTCTGGAAGGACTCATCAAGCGCGCTTACGAACAAACAGGGAAACAAGTGGTTGTGCTGATAGATGAATACGATGCTCCTCTGCTGGATGTAGTACACGAGGAAGAGAGGCTTGGCGTATTGCGTAACATCATGCGCAATTTCTACAGCCCTCTTAAAGCGTGTGATCCTTATTTGCGGTATGTGTTTTTGACCGGTATCACCAAATTCTCCCAACTTAGTATATTTAGTGAGTTGAACAATATCAAGAATATTAGCATGAATGAGTCTTATGCTGCCATTTGCGGTATTACAGAAAACGAGATACTTGCCCAAATGAAAGATGATGTAGACGCATTAGCCCAAAAACTGGAGGTTACTTCTGAAGAGGTATTGGCAAAACTGAAAGAAAACTACGACGGCTATCATTTCACTTATCCGTCTCCTGATATATATAATCCATTCAGTTTGCTTAACGCTTTTGCAGATGGTAAATTTAATTCTTATTGGTTTGGTAGTGGTACACCTACTTATTTGATAAAGATGCTGGATAAATTTGGTGTAGCGCCTTCCGAGATAGGGAGAAAAACTGCGGTTGCGGAGGATTTTGATGCACCTACAGAAAGGATGGTGAGCATTACTCCATTGTTATATCAAAGTGGCTATATCACGATAAAAGATTATGATAAGGAGTTGGATTTATATACATTGGATATTCCTAATAAGGAGGTAAGAATAGGTTTGATGAAAAGTCTTCTTCCTAATTATGTTGCTAGTAAAACACCGGAAACCAATACTATGGTAGCTTATCTTTCCCGTGATATTCGTAATGGTGATATGGATGCTGCTTTACGTCGTTTGCAAACGTTTCTGTCTACCATTCCTCAATGTGATAATACGAAATATGAGGGGCATTACCAACAGATGTTTTATATTATATTCAGTTTGTTGGGTTATTATGTAGATGTGGAGGTTCGTACTGCCAGTGGACGGGTGGATATGGTGCTTCGTACAAAGACTACGTTGTATGTGATGGAATTGAAACTGGACAAGAGTGCGGATAGGGCGATGGAGCAAATTGATCTGAAGAATTACCCCAAACGTTTTGCTTTGTGCGGATTGCCTATAGTAAAGGTGGCTGTCAGTTTTGATAGCGAACAGTGTACAATAGGGGAATGGAAAATTCTAAAAGTTTAATTATATTACTGATTAATAAATTGTTATATACTAGTATGAATATAAAGAGCTCCGCAAGGGGCTTTTTTCTTTTCTATCCGGAATAAAAGCTTCACCTTTGCAGTGTTGATCAACAAAACGTGAATAAATAACTTGAATTTAAATCTTTAAAAAAACGTAGTATGAGTGTAATTTACAAAGTCATTACGCGCCCAACAGATCCGCGTGTTCCCAATTCTCCCAAGAGATATTATCCGCATCTGATCACTTTAGGTCAGTCTGTCAATCTGAAATATATTGCACAGAAAATGCAGGATCGTTCTTCGTTGTCTGTCGGTGATATCAAGAGTGTGATCCAAAATTTTGTGGAAAAGATGAAGGAGCAGCTGCTGGAAGGTAAGTCTGTGAATATTGAAGGTCTGGGCGTCTTTATGTTGACTGCCCGTTCGAAAGGTGCCGAACTGGCGAAGGATATTAATGCAAAAAGTGTAGAGAGCGTTCGTATTTTTTTTCAGGCGAATAAAGAGCTGCGCGTTACAAAGACTGCCACCCGTGCAGATGAGAAGTTGGATTTGATTAGCTTGGATGAATATCTGAAGAAGCTTAATATGACTATTTCTCCTAATGATCCTGAAAAACCGGATGATGGCGGAGAAGAAGGTGGAGGAAATGAAGGTGGCGGTAGCGGAGAAGCACCGGATCCTGCCGCATAATGAATTGTCAATTAACGATTGATGGTTAGGGTGTTTATTTAGTGTTTAATAAAAAAGAAAAATGTCTATGAAAAAAACGTGGAGTATTATTTTGAAAGTGATTATTGCTGTTGCTGGTGCAATTGCCGGAGTGGTCGGTGTACAGGCAGCAAACTTGTAATTGATTATCTTATAAATAGGTATATTTATGAATGAATAACAGGCGGGAAAAATCCCGCCTGTTTGTGTTTTAGATATAATTAGAGAATTATACTTCCTCGCATACTCTCATTTCCATTCCTTTATACACTACTACAATCTTATGCAACTGTGTGGTGCCAATTGCATTTTTCACTGTATCAGTATCAGCATAACGGTTTGTCTGGGCGATACCTTCCAATCGTAATTCTTCCACACGATTCTCTGAATCTTTGTATTTGGCATATTTCAACTCGATTATGTAGCTGTGTTTCATGTCGGGATAAATATCCAATAATGGAGATAGGAAGATGTCGGCATATCCCTCTTGTGTGTCTGCCTCCGAAATGGGACGGTAGAATCGGTTTTGTGCAGTCATGGCTAATGTGAAACCATGCACGAAAAATTCTCCCTTTTGTTTGTCACGCTGGGAGGCATAACTCTTCAGGCAATCGGCTATATAATCAAAATATGCTTTCCATGTACCTCGATAAGCGAGTGAACTGGATAATTCATTTTTTTCATAATTACTGAAGCTTAAGTTGGCTTCATTGTAAGTGTTCAATAGATAGGTGTAAAGCTGTTCGCGGACTACTTGATTAGGAATGGTGAGTTTGCACTTTCCTTCATGTGTACCATTAATAGTAAGCATACCAAAATAATAGAGTAGGCTGATGAAGTTGTCTGGATCAATAATACTGGCGGCTGGAAATCCTTTCTTCACTTCTCCAGTGATGTAGCCTTGGCTTATTAAGGTCTGTATGATGGAAGCATCGTGCGCAAACTCTTTATCTTTGCGGATGAGCATACGCAATTTCTCGTAGTCGATACGGATGTTGTCTTCTACCATGTCCTTCGGTACTTCACCGTATCGGATGTAGTTTTTGACGAAATAAAGCACCATGTTAGAATTGTACATAGTGGTTTGACCATAACATTCTTGTGCAAAGCAGTAATTATCATACCACGGTTTCATAATTTCTATCAATTCATCGATGGTATGGTTGAAATGCCCTGTATTAGAATAATAAGTTAACATTTCGCGAACTTCACTTTCTGTGAATCCCATCATTTCATTGAATTCTGATGAAAGGGAGTAATTAGTGCCGATATTGAAGCCGCTGGTCAAGTCATCCATTGTTACGGGACTGACACCTGTGATGAAACAACGTTTGATGCTGGAGTCGGTACCGGATTTTATTTTATTGAAGAAGGCACGTAAATAACCTTCTTTGTGTGTCTCATCAGTGTAACGGTTCATGCTGTCGACATCAGAGAGTATTGTATTGGTGAAATGGTCATATTCATCAATGAAGAGATAAATCTTTTGATTTACACGAGCGCATTCCGTAAACAGATATTCGAATTGGCTGACTGCCCCGTCTTTTTCGTTCATTTTTTCTTTGATTCCTTCGGGTAAATAGTCGGCATAAACATCGCAGAAATAGTCAAATACGATTTTGCAATGTTCGTCTAGACCTTTGCGGTAGCTGTGTAAATCTCCACTGATTCCTGAGAAATTTAATTTTATTACTAGATAGCTATTACGGTCTTTCGTAGGGTGCTTTCCGATATAAAGGTCGCCAAATAAAGCGTCAAACTTATCTTTGGTACGTATGTCATAATAATGTTGAAGCATATTCAAGGTCAGACTTTTTCCGAATCGACGCGGACGGATAAAAAAGAAGAAACGATCCGACTGCTCTATCAAAGGGATGAAAGCGGTTTTATCCACGTAATAATAATTGTCCAAACGAATGTCCTCGAAGTTCATCATACCATAAGGTAACAACTTCCTGTCTGATAATACATATTCCATAATTTATACCTTTTATATGAATATACTTTGAATAAGTGTAGACAAAGATACTTCCTTTCCGCTACTTTCCCAAACAAACGTTCTTTCTTTTTGGTTTCGTACTATTTGTTATGAGTGCCGCTCCATATTTTAACAAAATAGAAATTATAATCAAACTCGTTGGCTGAATAGCGGATTTTATCTACCTTTGTACCTTAATTAAATGCGTCATTTTAAGCAAGAAAAAACATGATTCGAAAAATAATAAAGGCTCTTTGGATATTTCTGGCAGTCATTGTGTTGGCTATTGTTGTCATCTTTGTCTCTATCTCAAAGGGTTGGATTGGCTATATGCCTCCTGTAGAGGAACTTGAGAATCCGAGCTATAAATTTGCAACGGAGATTTTCTCTGAAGATGAAAAAGTGCTTGGTACGTGGTCTTACAGTAAGGAAAACCGGGTGTACACAGCTTACAAGGATTTGTCGCCTAGTATTATCAATGCTCTTATTGCAACGGAAGATGTTCGTTTTGTCGAACATTCAGGAATTGATGCCAAGGCATTGTTTCGTGCGTTTGTAAAACGTGGTTTGATGTTTCAGAAAAATGCAGGTGGAGGTAGTACCTTGTCGCAACAGCTTGCCAAACAGTTGTTTACAGAGAATGTGGCGAGAAATACACTGCAACGTCTTTTCCAGAAACCGATTGAATGGGTGATTGCGGTGAAGCTTGAACGTTACTACACCAAAGAGGAAATATTGAGTATGTATCTCAATAAATTTGATTTCCTGAATAATGCGGTTGGTATTAAAACTGCTGCGCATACCTATTTCGGCTGCGAACCGAAGGATTTGAAGATTGAAGAAGCGGCTACGCTGGTTGGTATGTGTAAGAATCCGTCGCTTTACAATCCGGTTCGTTTCAACGAACGTTCGCGTGGCCGTCGTAATGTAGTGCTTGAGCAGATGCGTAAAGCTGGTTATATCACAGATGCAGAATGTGATTCTTTGCAGGCTCTTCCGCTGAAACTAAAATATAACCGCGTTGACCACAAAGAGGGATTGGCTACCTATTTCCGCGAATATCTCCGTGGTGTGATGACAGCACCGAAACCGGTAAAAAGTGATTATCGTGGTTGGCAAATGCAGAAATTCTACGAAGATTCTATTGCGTGGGAAACTAACCCGTTGTATGGCTGGTGTGCAAAAAATAAAAAGAAAGACGGTACGAATTATAACATCTATACAGATGGATTGAAGATTTATACAACGATCAATTCACGTATGCAACAATATGCAGAGGATGCCGTAAAAGAACACTTGGGTGACTATTTGCAACCTGTATTCTTCAAAGAAAAAGAGGGAAGCAAAAATGCCCCGTATGCAAGATCACTACCGGAAAAACGAGTAGAAGAGTTGCTGACAAAAGCTATGAAGCAGACGGATCGTTATCGTCTTATGAAAGAGGCGGGAGCTTCGGAACAGCAGATTCGTAAAGCGTTCGATACCCCGGAAGAAATGACTGTCTTTTCCTGGAAGGGAGATAAAGATACAATTATGACACCGATGGATTCCATCCGTTACTACAAATCTTTCCTGCGGACAGGATTCATGTCGATGGATCCGGTAAGCGGACATGTGAAGGCTTATGTAGGCGGACCGAATTATGTATATTTCCAGTATGATATGGCAATGGTGGGACGTCGTCAGGTAGGTTCTACTATCAAACCGTATTTATACACATTAGCAATGGAAAATGGCTTTTCTCCTTGTGATCAGACACGCCACGTAGAGCAAACGTTGATTGATGAGAACGGAACTCCTTGGACGCCTCGTAATGCAAATAATAAACGTTATGGGGAAATGGTGACTCTGAAGTGGGGATTGGCTAATTCTGATAACTGGATTTCTGCTTATTTGATGGGCAAACTGAATCCGTATAATCTTGTACGTTTGATCCATAGTTTTGGGGTTCGTAATAAAGCAATTGACCCGGTGGTTTCGCTTTGTCTGGGACCTTGTGAAATTTCTGTCGGTGAGATGGTAAGTGCATATACAGCTTTTGCCAATAAAGGAATTCGTGTGGCTCCATTGTTTGTTACACGCATTGAAGATAGTGACGGTAATGTGCTTTCTACCTTTGCACCGCAAATGGAGGAGGTGATAAGTATTTCAAGTGCATATAAAATGCTGGTTATGTTGCGCGCCGTTATTAATGAAGGAACAGGTGGACGTGTTCGTCGTTATGGAATTACCGCTGATATGGGTGGAAAAACAGGTACGACCAATGATAACTCTGATGCTTGGTTTATGGGATTCACTCCTTCGCTGGTATCCGGTTGTTGGGTAGGTGGTGACGAACGTGACATCCATTTCGGTAAAATGACCTATGGACAGGGAGCTGCTGCTGCTTTGCCTATTTGGGCATTGTATATGAAGAAAGTGTATGATGACCCGACTTTGGGATATGACCAGCAGGAGAAATTTAAACTTCCTGAAGGATTTGATCCGTGTGCCGGTTCGGAAACTCCGGACGGAGAGGTGATAGAAGAGGGGGGATTGGACGATCTTTTTAACTAAGTCTGAAATAAGTATTAAGTATAAAGTATTAAGTATTAACCGTAGCGTTTGGGGCACTGAACTGTAGGTGTAATATCTCTAATATCTAATGTTTAATACTTAATACCTAATACTTAAATACTTATTTTTTAATGCATAGGTATATTGTTTGCATAGGGAGTAATTACAACAGGAAAGAGAATTTGACTTTTGCCAGACAGGAACTGACTGAATCGTTCTCTTCTATATGTTTTGCGCCCGAATTGGAAACTGAACCTTTATTTTTTAAGAATCCGGCCTTGTTTGCCAACCAAGTGGTTATGTTCTTTTCCGATAAAGATGAAGAGGTAGTGAGGAAAATGCTGAAAGATATAGAACAGAGGTCCGGACGTCGTCCGGAAGATAAAAAAGAGGAGAAAGTTTGTCTGGACATTGACATGCTTTTATATGATAACAAAATAGTAAAACCGGAGGATTGGCAAAGGGGATATATACAACAGTCATTATCTGCCTTCCATTCTTCATTATTTATTAAGTAGATGAAATTTCTTGGAATTATACCTGCCCGCTATGCATCCACTCGTTTTCCTGCAAAACCGTTGGCTATGTTGGGTGGAAAAACTGTTATACAACGTGTGTATGAGCAAGTGGCTGGCGTTTTGGATGACGCTTATGTAGCCACGGACGATGAGCGTATTGAAGCTGCTGTCAAGGCGTTCGGAGGTAAGGTTGTGATGACTTCTGTTCATCATAAAAGCGGTACGGACCGCTGTTATGAAGCCTGTACAAAGATTGGAGGTGACTTTGATGTCGTGGTCAATATACAAGGAGATGAACCTTTTATTCAGCCTTCACAATTGGATGCGGTAAAGGCTTGTTTCGAAGATGTAACCACGCAGATTGCCACGCTGGTGAAACCTTTTACTGCAGATGAACCGTTTGCTGTACTGGAAAACGTAAATTCACCGAAAGTGGTAGTCAATACGAACTGGAACGCGCTTTATTTTAGCCGATCCATTATTCCTTATCAGCGTAATGCCGAGAAACAGGACTGGCTGAAGGGACATACCTACTACAAGCATATCGGACTGTATGCCTATCGTACAGATGTGCTGAAGGAGATAACCATGCTTCCGCAGTCTTCTCTGGAACTGGCTGAATCTTTGGAGCAGCTCCGTTGGCTGGAGAACGGATATAAAATAAAGGTGGGCATTAGTGAAGTAGAAACCATCGGAATCGATACCCCGCAAGATTTGGAACGGGCAGAAGAGTTTTTGAAGAATAGAATCTAATCGTATGGATCGTAAAATACAACCTGAAATACAAACCCTGAAAAATTTTCGTATACTTCCTCCCGTCCGAATGACATTGCCAAATGGTATTCCATTGACTGTTATTAATGCGGGTGAACAGGAAGTAGTACGCATAGATGTGCTTTTCGCTGGAGCCCGTTGGCAGCAGTCGCAGAAACTGCAAGCCTTGTTTACAAACCGGATGTTGCGCGAAGGTACGACAAAATATACGGCTGCTACCATTGCCGAGAAACTGGATTACTACGGTTCGTGGCTCGAACTGTCCAGCTCGTCGGAGTATGCATACATCACTGTTTATTCGTTGAATAAGTATTTGGCGAAAACATTGGAAGTGGTAGAATCCATGATTAAAGAACCGCTTTTTCCGGAAAAAGAATTGCATACTATCCTCGATACCAATATCCAACAATATCTGGTCAATACTTCCAAAGTTGATTTCCTGGCACATCGTGGTCTGTTGAAGTCGCTTTATGGCGAACAGCATCCATGTGGTAAAATAGTGGTGGAGGAAGATTATCATGCTATCACTCCGGAAGTGCTTCGTGAATTTTATGAACGGTATTACCATTCGGGCAATTGCTCTATTTTCTTATCCGGCAAGGTGACGGAGGATATTATCAGCCGGGTGACGGATACATTCGGCACTTCTTTTGGTCAACATCAACAGCCGGCATCGAAATTAAGTTTTTCTTTTACTGCCGTTCCCGAAAAGAGGATTTTTATAGAACGTGAGGATGCCATGCAGAGTGCTGTAAAGATGGGATATACAACCATCACTCGTAACCATCCTGATTATCTGAAACTCCGGGTATTGATGACTTTATTCGGAGGCTATTTCGGCAGTCGTCTGATGTCTAATATCCGTGAAGAAAAGGGGTATACTTATGGCATTTCAGCAGGAATCATGTTTTATCCGGATAGCGGATTGCTGGCTATATCGACAGAAACGGATAATGAATATGTGGAACCGTTGATACAGGAAGTATATCATGAAATTGACCGTCTGCATCAGGAACCTGTGTCGATGGAAGAACTGACTATCGTACGCAACTATATGTTGGGCGAAATGTGCCGTAGTTATGAGTCTCCTTTCTCACTTTCGGATGCATGGATCTTTATTGCTACTTCCGGTCTGGATGATGACTACTTTTCACGTTCTCTGCTGGCTGTAAACGAGGTTACTCCTGCAGAAATACAAGATTTGGCACAGCGCTATTTGTGCAAAGAGACATTAAAAGAGGTCATTGCAGGTAAAAAGTTGTCATAAATTGCTTTCCGAAAGTGGGCTGTTTGGGATAGAAATTGTATCTTTGTCCAAATTGTAATTCTAAAATGAGTAACGACTAAAACCAATGAGGAAATATCTATATACTACACTTTTATTGGCTCTCCTCGCACAAGAGGGAGTAATGGCACAAGAAAATGAAGGAAAAAAAGGCGGATTTTTCGGAAAAATTAAAGATACATTCTCCACTGAAATAAAGATTGGCAACTATACTTTTAAAGATGGTAGTGTCTATACGGGAGAAATGAAAGGCCGAAAACCGAACGGAAAAGGAAAAACGGTTTTTAAAAACGGTGATGTCTTTGAAGGTGAATATGTGAAAGGGAAACGTGAAGGATATGGAATTTATATGTTCCCCGACGGAGAAAAGTATGAAGGACAGTGGTTCCAGGATCAGCAGCACGGAAAAGGTATCTATTATTTTATGAATAATAACCGTTACGACGGTATGTGGTATCAGGATTATCAGCATGGTGAAGGAACTATGTATTATCATAACGGTGATTTGTATGTAGGTCATTGGGTAAATGATAAGCGTGAAGGCGAAGGTACATATACTTGGGCAAACGGTGCCAAATATACCGGTCACTGGAAAAATGATAAGAAGAACGGTAAAGGTATCATGAACTGGGATGACGGCTGTAAATACGATGGAGACTGGAAAGATGATGTTCGTCACGGAAAAGGGGTATTTGAGTATACCAATGGAGATAAATATGATGGTGACTGGGCGGATGATATTCAACATGGAAAAGGTACTTATTACTTTCACACGGGCGACCGTTATGAGGGCTCGTATCTCTTAGGTGAGCGAACCGGTCCAGGAGTTTATTACCATGCTAACGGTGATAAATATGTAGGTAATTTCAAGAACGGCATGCAAGACGGAAAAGGTACTTTTACCTGGGCGAATGGTGCTGTGTATGAAGGAAGCTGGAAAAATAATAAACGTGATGGTAAAGGAGTTTATAAATGGAGCAATGGCGATGTTTATGACGGTGACTGGAAAGATAACCGTCCCAATGGACAAGGCACTCTGAAAACTGTTGCTGGTATGCAATATAAAGGTGGGTTCGTTGATGGATTGGAAGAGGGTCAAGGCGTACAAATCGACAAAGATGGTAATCGCTTCGATGGCTTTTTCAAACAAGGAAAGAAGGATGGCCCTTTTGTCGAAACAGATAAAGATGGAAAAGTGATTAAAAAAGGAACCTATAAATTCGGAAGACTCCAATAAAATGATGAATGATGAATGAAAAATTGGTTGCTTACTATCACCAATTCAAATTCTTAGTATGTTGAGACAAATAAGAAAGCCGGCTAAACTTGAAATTAGCCGGCTTTCTTATTCTTCATTCTTCATTTATCATTCTTCATTTAAATGATATATTGTGAACTGATAGATTCGTTATTCATTACTCGTTTGATTGTTTCAGCAAACATGTCGGCAATGCTTAACTGTTTCACTTTCGGGCATTTCTTAGCATAAGGGATGCTGTCAGTAAATACCATTTCTGTCAGGGCAGACTCTTGCACACGGAAAGAAGCCGGATCAGACATTACGCAATGACTGGCGATAGCGCGTACAGATTGGGCACCGGCTTCCAACATGATGTTGGCTGCTTTGGTGATTGTTCCTGCTGTGTCTACGATATCATCAATCAAGACAACGTTTTTACCTTCCACGTCACCGATGATTTGCATAGATGCTACTTCATTGGCTTTTTCACGTGATTTGTTGCAGAGTACCAATGGTACGCCGAGGTATTTGGAGAAAGTGCTGGCACGTTTTGAACCTCCTACGTCCGGTGTAGCAATAACCAGATTTTCCAATTGCAATGACTGGATGTAAGGGAGGAATACAGCTGATGCGTACAAGTGATCTACCGGGATATTGAAGAATCCCTGGATCTGGTCAGCATGCAAATCCATCGTAATCAGTCGGTCGATACCTGCAACAGACAGCAGATCAGCTACCAACTTAGCCCCGATAGATACACGAGGTTTGTCTTTTCTATCCTGACGAGCCCATCCAAAATAGGGGATTACAGCCACAACGCTCTTTGCTGATGCACGTTTAGCAGCATCAATCATCAGGAGAAGTTCCATTAAGTTGTCTGAGTTAGGGAAAGTGGATTGAACCAGGAATACATGTGCGCCACGAATTGACTCCTCGTATGAAACCGCAAATTCGCCATCGGCAAAATGGGTAATGTTCATATTTCCCAGAGGACAATCCAGGCTCGCGCAGATTTTTTCTGCAAGATATCTCGAGTTCGTTCCCGAGAATACCATAAAGGGTGCTTTTTCGCTCATTTTGTAATAGATGTTACCTATTTGTTAATTTGCCTGCAAAGGTAGGAATTTCTCTTATTATTTAGAAGGACTTATTGTATAAAAAATATTTTTCTCTCCAACTTATCGGAAATATTTGTAGATTTGCTTTCTGAAAACAGCTAATAGTCAAAAATGAGTTCACGTTTTCCTTTATATATAATAGGTATAGTGTTGTTTACCTCTTTTTTTTCGTGCACTGATATGGTGCCGACCAAAGAGGTGCGCCTGATTGATTCTTTAAACGGGAAAGCGTATACTTATCGTTATCGAAGCTTGGATTCCTCCTATAAATATGCCAATGAAGCTTATCAACAGGTAAATTTTTATAAGTCGGGGAAAGCGGAGGCATCTAATAATCTCGGATTCTGTGCTTTTATGGCGATGGATTTTGACCGGGCGGAAGCGTTGCATAAGGAAGTATATAAACTGACTAAAAATGAGCTTGAACTGTTGATTGCTGATATCGGACTGATGAAGATTTGTCAGCGGACAGCTATGAACAAAGAATTTTATGATTATCGTAACAGTGCGCTCCGGCGTATGAAACGTATTCGGGAAGAGAGTGATTTGTTTGCTGACCGCCACGAGGCACTTCGACTGGATTATGCTTTCACCGAATTTTTCATTGTGTCTTCTATTTATTACTATTATCTTCAGCAAAGGCAGGAAGCCATCGCATCTCTCAATCAGATCCCGGAAGATGAAGTATTGGCAGATACGAATCAGTTGCTTTATTATCATTATATCAAAGGATCGGCTTCATTGGTGGAAGCCACCAAGCCGGAGGACAGGAAAATGCGTGAGTTCGACCAGCTATATATTACCTGGCGGACTGCGGTTCAGACTAATCATCCTTATTTCGAAGGAAATGGTCTGCAAGGGTTGGCTAATCTGATGGTTTCTCCCAATAACTTCGAACTCTTCCGAACAAGGAGGGGATATGCGCTGGATCAGTTCGGTTTTCCTGTAGATTCGCTTTTGCCTTTGCGAATGGCACAGCTTGCGCTTGAAAAATTCCGGGAGTATAATGATTTGTATCAGATTGCCGGTGCGTATGTATCTATCGGTAAGTATATGAATGAGCACGGACGTTATTCGGAAGCATTGGATACGCTTACAAAAGCGTTAGATTGTGTGAACCAACACCATATGCTTTATTATCATCATGCAGTGGATACGTTGGACAAGTTGCGTATTTATGCGGAAGGAGATACGACATATACTGGAGTTCCGTGGATTATGGAGGAAGACGTAAGGACGGTGCCTGAATGGATTTCGAGGATTCGGGAACAATTGAGTGTATCGTATGCCGGGCTTGGAATGAAGTATGCTTCTGATTACAACCGAAATATATATCTGGATATTCTGAATTATACCCGTCAGGATAAAGAGTTGGAGAGTCGTTATCTTTCGTTGGAATCCGATTCACGACAAATGACGCTTGTACTTTCTTTGGTTATTGCCGGACTTGTACTGGTGGTTATTCTTTGGTGGTTTTTCAATAAGCGATCTAAAATAAGGAATCAAGTAGATGTGGAACGTCTGCAACGGATACTGGCTCTTTGCCGGGACATCACTTCTTCTATACCAATGAATGTTCCGTTAATTCAACAAGGCATCGACCAACTGTTCGGAAAAGGGCGTCTTCAACTGGAAATTCCGGAGGAAGGAAAAGCGGCACTGGTTCCTTTGCATCGGTTGAACCGTGATGAAAAAGCGTTGGTGCACGTGCTTGAACCGTATATCGTTTGGGCTGCGGACAATGAGCAGATGGTAGAAGCGTTGAGTGACGAGCGGATGCAATTGGAAAAGCAACGATATGTTTACGAACAACATATCGCGGGGAATAAACGCCAAAATCTGATTAAGAAGGCTTGTCTGGCCATTGTGAATGGGATAAACCCTTATATCGACCGTATCTTGAATGAGGTGCATAAGTTGACGGAACGAGGATATATCGATCATGAAAAGATAAAGAAAGAGAAGTATCAATACATTGACGAGCTGGTAACTACGATTAATGAATACAATGATATTTTGGCTCTTTGGATTAAGATGAAGCAGGGGACGCTTAGCCTGAATATTGAAACGTTCGATCTCAACGAACTCTTTGAACTGTTAGGCAAAGGGAGACGTGCTTTTGAAATGAAAAATCAGAAGTTGGAAATAGAACCGACCACGGTTATGGTGAAGGCTGACCGGGCATTGACTTTGTTTATGATTAACACGCTGGCGGAAAACGCCCGAAAATATACTCCGGAAGGAGGAACAATCAAAGTGTATGCCCGTACTATGGACGCGTATGTCGAGATTTCCGTAGAAGACAACGGAAGGGGGATTTCCGAAGAAGATGTAGCTCGTATTATCGGTGAGAAAGTATATGACTCTCGTGTCATCGGAATGAAGAATGTAGCTGATCCGGAGGTTCTGAAAGAAAATAAGGGTAGTGGTTTCGGACTGATGAATTGTAAGGGAATCATTGAGAAATATAAGAAAACGAATGAATTGTTCCGGGGATGTGTCTTTGATGTAGAGAGTGAATTGGGGAAGGGGAGTCGTTTCTATTTCCGTTTGCCTTCGGGAGTGCGTAAAGCGATAGGAGTCTTGTTGCTTTGCCTGTTGCTTCCGTTTGGGGTGAGTTCTTGTCTGCATGATCCGATTCCTCCCATGTTGCAGGAGGGCGATTCGATAGTGGTGGTTACGGATTCTGCCTATGAGGATTTACTGGATGCAGCGTCGGATTATGCGAATGCCGCCTATTTTGCTAATGTGGATGAAAATTATGAATTTGCTTTGCAATATATAGATTCTGCTATACTCTTGTTGAACGAGCATTATGAGAAATATGCGCGTCCGGATCGTCCGCATCGGTATATGAAGCTGGTGGGGGAAGGAACGCCTGCCGAAATCAGTTGGTGGAACGAATTGTTTGATTCGGATTATCATGTGATTCTGGATATCAGGAATGAGGCGGCAGTTGCTTTTTTGGCTTTGAAACAGTTGGATGCATACAGTTATAATAATTCGGCATTTACGGATTTGTATAAGTTGCAAGGAGAAGATCAGACTCTTGAAGCATATTGCCGACAGTTGGAACGGTCGAATACGAATAAGACAGTAGGAATTATTTTATGTTTTGTTCTACTGATTGTTTCTTTGGTCGGATACTATTTCCTGTATATGAGAAAACGTTTGCAGAATCGTTTGAATCTTGAACAGGTACTTGAGATTAATCAAAAGGTATTTGCGGCATCTCTGGTCAGACCGCAGGAACAAGAAAATGCTGAGGCACTCCAACGGGAGGAAAGTACGCTTAAAGAAATCCCGCAACGTATTGTGGATGAAGCATTCGCTTCGGTGAATGAACTACTGACAATTGACCGGATGGGAATTGCCGTTTATAACGAAACGACACATCGACTGGAATATGCTTCTCGTCCCGGGCAGGAAATGCCGGAGATGGTAGAACAGTGTTTTAGTTCCGGAGAATATCTTTCTGAACAGCATCTTCAGGCAATTCCGCTGATGGTGGAAGCAGGAGGTGAACATCAATGTGTCGGTGTGCTTTATCTGGAACGTAGAGAGGGAACGGAGCAGGAAACAGACCGGCTGCTTTTTGAACTGGTAGCACGTTATGTGGCTATTGTAGTATTTAATGCAGTGGTGAAACTGGCTACTAAATACCGGGATATTGAATCGGCGCATGAAGAAACACGCAGAGCTTCCTGGGAAGACAGTATGTTGCATGTACAGAATATGGTACTTGACAACTGCTTGTCGACAATTAAACATGAGACGATCTATTATCCGAATAAAATCAAACAGATTGTAGGGCGGTTGAATACACAGAAGCTTTCGGAAACGGAGGAGCGTGAAGCGGTGGAGACCATGACGGAATTGATTGAATATTATAAGGGAATCTTTACGATTTTGAGCTCGTGTGCTTCCCGTCAATTGGAGGAAGTCACTTTCCGGCGTACTGTGATTCCGGTGCAGGAGCTTTTGGACACTGCCGGAAAATACTTCAAGAAATCAATGAAGAACCGTTCGGAGAGGATAGAACTGGAGATAGAACCGATGGAAGCGAAGGTGATAGGAGACGTGAACCAGTTACGTTTTCTATTGGAAAATTTGATTGATGAAGCATTGACTGTGCGTGAAGATGGGGTGATACGTCTGCAAGCACGTCAGGATAATGAATATATTCGTTTTCTCTTTACGGATACGAGACGTGAAAAGAGCGTGGAAGAATTGAATCAATTATTTTATCCGAATCTGGCACGTATGACTTCCGGTGAGAAAGGGGAGTTGAGAGGAACGGAATATCTGGTATGCAAGCAGATTATCCGCGACCATGACGAATTTGCAGGACGCAGAGGATGTCGTATCAATGCCGAACCGGCTGAAGGCGGAGGATTTACGGTTTATTTCACCATTCCGCGCCGATAAAAGGAGAACACATAAAAGTTATTAGATAAGAAACATGGAAGAACAGAAGTTTAAAGTTATTATCGTAGAGGATGTAAAACTGGAGTTGAAAGGGACAGAAGAAATATTCCGTCATGAAATACCGAATGCGGAAGTGATCGGTACGGCAATGACGGAAAGTGAGTTCTGGCCGTTGATGGAGGCGCAGCTTCCCGATTTGGTATTGTTGGATTTAGGACTGGGAGGTTCTACGACCATTGGTGTTGACATTTGCCGGAATATATTCAAACGCTACAAAGGAGTCCGGGTACTGATCTTCACAGGTGAGATTCTGAATGAAAAGTTGTGGGTGGATGTATTGAATGCCGGTGCCGACGGAATTATCCTCAAAACAGGAGAATTACTGACGAAAACAGATGTACAGGCTGTGATGGACGGAAAGAAGCTGGTATTCAACTATCCGATTTTGGAAAAGATTGTAGATCGTTTCAAGAAATCGGTAGCCAACGATGCCAAGCGTCAGGAAGCAGTCATCAGTTATGATATTGATGAATACGATGAACGTTTTCTCCGCCATTTGGCCTTAGGATATACGAAGGAGATGATTGCCAATTTGAAAGGGATGCCTTTCGGCGTAAAATCATTGGAGAAACGACAGAATGATCTTATCGGACGCCTTTTCCCGAATGGAGAACGGGTGGGAGTGAATGCTACCCGATTGGCAGTACGTGCACTGGAATTGCGTATTATCGATTTGGATAATCTGGAGCCTGACGAAGAATAATTAATGGCAAGTAATACCTCTGGAAAGTAATGAAGAATAAATGGCGTATGCCCCATCCCGCTACGATGTTCCTTCTGCTGACAATGGCAGTGGTCTTTCTTTCATGGATATGTGATATCTATGGGTTGAAAGTGACATTGCCGCAGACAGGTGAGGACATCCGTGTACAAAGCCTGTTGAGTCCAGAAGGGATCCGTTGGTGGTTGCGGAACGCTATTAAGAATTTCACGGGCTTTGCTCCGTTGGGCATGGTGATTATCGCTATGTTCGGACTGGGAGTAGCACAACATTCCGGTTTTATTGATGCGTGCATCCGCATGGGAGTAGGGAACCGGCAGGAAAAGAGGAAAATCATCTTGTGGGTGATTGTGCTCGGTTTGTTGTCGAATGCCATTGGGGATGGTGGATATATTATTTTATTGCCTATTGCCGCTATGCTGTTCCAGTGGGTGGGACTTCACCCGATTGCAGGGATTGTTACAGCTTATGTCTCTGTTGCGTGCGGGTATAGTGCCAATATTGTATTGAGTACGATGGACCCGTTATTGGCACATACCACCCAAGAGGCGGCACTGGCGCAAACGGGGTATCAGGGGAACACGGAACCTCTTTGTAACTACTTCTTTATGAGTGCTTCAACAGTAGTCATTACAGCTATTGTGTATTGGATTACTCAAAAATGGCTTCTTCCCACATTAGGAAAGTATGAAGGCAGTGTGAAAGTGGTGGCTTATCATCCTCTCTCTCGCAAAGAGCGGCGTGCTATTATGATTTCCATTGTTGTAGCAGCTGTTTATGTCGCTCTTATCTTGTGGCTTACTTTTTCTTCTTATGGAATTTTGCGAGGGGTGAACGGAGGTTTGATGCATTCGCCTTTTATTGCCGGTATTTTATTCCTGCTTTCTTTGGGAGCAGGTATTACGGGGATGGCTTATGGATTCAGTTCCGGACGGTATCGCACTGACAATGATGTGATTGAAGGACTTACGCAGCCAATGAAACTTCTTGGAGTGTATTTCGTTATCGCTTTCTTTGCTGCACAGATGTTTGCCTGTTTTGAATATTCCCATCTGGATAAGTGTTTAGCCATCATGGGAGCTGATTTGCTCTCTTCGTTTGAGCCGGCTCCTTTGTCTGCTCTCATCCTGTTTATTCTATTTACGGCATTGATAAACCTGATTATGGTATCTGCTACCTCCAAATGGGCTTTTATGTCTTTTATCTTTATTCCGATGTTTGCACAGATGGGAATTGCTCCGGATGTAGCACAATGTGCTTTCCGTATCGGAGATAGTTCGACGAATGCCATTACTCCTTTCTTATTCTATATGCCTTTGGTACTGACTTATATGCGGCAGTATGATAAACAGATTACGTATGGCTCATTGCTTAAATATACCTGGAGATATTCATTAGGTATCCTGGTTGCCTGGACATTGATGTTTATTGTCTGGTATTTGTTGAAAATACCGATGGGATTATAGCCAGTACGTGAAAAAATATCAAGTAGACAAGGCTCAGTCTGAAACCTTGGGGGATTGCGTTAAAATTCTTATTTTTGCATCATGAAAACATCCTCTTCCCAAACGATTGATCCTGTTGCTTCTTTAAGCTTGTTCTTGCCTTCAGGAATCCTTGATTACTTTACCCTAGTCAATCATGTTTCTCAGGATACTTGCTTTATTCTTTATTTAGAGGAGAAAGCCACTATTCCTTCTGAGTACTC